>Ga0115555_1000898_pt1 | contig 20585 bp, 4 predicted proteins | sample COGITO_mtgs_1104_2_FD_87285 | JGI IMG/M metagenome (GOLD analysis project Ga0115555, IMG submission 87285) | Pelagic marine microbial communities from North Sea - COGITO_mtgs_110407 | ecosystem: Environmental > Aquatic > Marine > Epipelagic | place: Germany:Helgoland, sampling site Kabeltonne... | reverse complement strand
GAAAGAATAATAATACTAACGACAATAACGATAACACTAATACCGCGTGCGGGATAAAAAAATGATCGAGTAAAACGTTCTTCTGAGATGATGATAGTATCTTCGCGTCGTCAAAGTCTCGTTTTTTTCCTTCTCGCTTGGATGCGTCGTTTTTGAAGCTTCTCGATTGCTTTTTTTCTCTTTTTTTAAAAAGCAGTTGAAAGAGATAAGAAGCAAGTGTCTGCATCGCGTCACACTTTGTTTGCTCTTTCGCGCGGTTGTAGTATCAGAATTCCCCCAAATAGTATTCTCGCACACACCACCGAGCGCGACACCGCTACAGCGCTATAGCATACACACGCACACGCGCGCGCGCGAAAAAGAGCAGATCTCTCTCTCTCTTAAACGCGCTGATATCCAAATCTCATCTGCATTCCAGTAAAAGGTATATTCTTTAGCACAGATGACGACGACGACGTCGTCGATATCGATACCGACGATGCACGGCGCTTCTTTTCACGCTTCGCGTTCTTCGTCTTTGAAGACGAGCGCGAGGAAGGGGGGTTGTTCTTTTTCGAACGATGCTTTGTTGAAGAAGAGAGGCCGGAAGAGTTTCGCGCGGAGCAGGAGCACGTCGTCGTCGCGCGATGGCGTCGTCGTCACGCACGCCTCGTCGTCATCACCGTCGTCATCGTTCGCAAAGTCTGAGACTTTGTTTTGGCCGGAGTCGCGGCGGCAGGGGAAAGGACGACGAACGATGACGACGACAGCAACACTAAGAACAACGGAAACAACGAAAACAGAGGCGATAGGACGTAACGAGAGTAGGAGTAGCAGTAATAGTAGGAGTAGGAGTAGGAGAAGAATAAGAAGAAACAAGGCGATATTCGACTCTCGGGACGAGGATAAAGAAAGCGCGACGAAAGCAGCGACGACGGCGGCGGCGGTAGATTCTTCTCCCGAGAACCAAGGGAACAGAAATAGTAGTAGTAGCACTTCTTCGCCGACGGAGTTACTCAAAACTTTAGGCGCGAAAGATATCGTGGACGCTTCTCGAGATTCCATAGACGACGAGCGAGACGAGACGAATTCAAAGACGACGCTCGTCGCGTTTGGATGCGTTCTGTTGGGGATATTGGCGTCTTCGGTGTACTTTAGAGAACCAATCACGGAGGCTTTATTCGGATACGCTTCGTATTTGGACTCGCTCGGTCCCGTGAACGGGCCGTTGTTGTTCGGGTTCGGGTATTTCGTTTTGGAAATGTTCGCGGTGCCGGCGTTTCCGTTGACGATGTCTGCAGGGGCGTTGTTTGGCGCGTTTGAAGGGACTCTGGTTGTGGTGAGTTCCGCGACGGTGGCAGCGGTAGCGGCGTTTCTTGTTTCTAGGTACGTGGCCAGAGACTCGGTGAAAAAATTGGCGAGCGAAAAGTTCGGCGAGCAGTACAGGAAAATCGACGAGGCGATTGGAGAGAATGGATTCGGCGTGGTCTTCATGTTACGCTTGAGCCCACTTTTACCGTTTTCCGTGTCCAACTACCTCTACGGCTTGACATCCGTCTCGGTGTTGGAGTACGCTCCGGCGTCCTTCTTGGGCATGATACCGGGGACGGCGGCGTACGTCGCGAGCGGCGACGTCGCGCGAACCATTTCCGCCGGCGGAGGCGCCACCGTCCAACAAATCGGTCCCGCGCTGTTGGCGCTCGGCTTATCCGCGCTCTCCGCGTGGTACGTCGGTAAAATCGCCTCCAACGCGCTCTGCGAAGACGATGAAAACTTCTGCGATACCACCTCTTCTGCGAGTTTCGACAAAGAAGAAAAGAAGTGAATTCAAACATAATATAAATACTACTAAACACAAAGAGAGAGAGAGAGAGAGAGCGAGAGAGAGAAGAGATGTTGTAATACAAAGAGAGAGAAAGAGAGAGAAAAAAACACACAAAAAAACTATTTAGGGTATCAGCAAAAAAAAAGGCGCAAAAATCGAATCGTTCCCTCTGTTTGCTCTTCGCGTCATTATTCCTCTGCACCGCGCGCGCTTTACATACACGCACGCAAACACACACACAAACACAAACACACACAAACAAAGGCACTTTTCGTTGCCCGCGGATAAACATCTCGTAAAAAAAAACAAAGGAAGTTGTCTCTCTTCTTTGCTTTTTGTCTACAAAAATGACTTCCTCCTCCCCCGCTGCCCGAGGAGGACGAGGACCACCTCCTCCTGGAGCGTTGATGAACGGAGGAGGCTACGCGACATTCGCACCTCCAGACGACTCTCATCGGCGATACGACGAGGAGGAAGGACTGAAGAGGAAGAAAATGTCGTGGCGCGTGATCCTCTCGGCCATCTTTGCCGTGCTCTTCGCGACAACGTTCGTCGCCTCGTCTGGTGGCTCGATGACGGGGAAAAGCCGCGTCAAACCGAGTGAATTGGACATCGCGTTTGCGCGCTACGGGAGCGAAGAGCCATCTTTGGTGAACGATCGAAAATATAAAATCGAAGACGATTACGAAGAGTACGAGTACGATCACAACAGCGGGCGCAAAGCGGACGCGATATTCCGCGGCGCGAGAAGTACGGCGAGTCATAAAAAGAATAAGAGTACCATTCACGGATCTCCTTCTCCCTTGGAAAGGTTGAACGCGAAACTCGGCGGGATGGTATGGCCGTTCGATGGACCAAAACCGAGCGGTGGTAAAGAAACAGTGAAAGGATCGGTGCCATTTAAATTGAGCAAGTTAGGTGCGGACGACGGGACGGGTACGTCCACTGCTACTGGGGTAGATCCCGGAACGGCGAACGACTTGACCGAAGACTCCGAAGCCGAAGTAAGCGCCGAAGAAGCGGACGAGCAAAAGAAAATGGAGAAACAAATCGAACACGAAGAAGAGGTAAACGCGACCGGTTTAACTGCACCAGCTATAGACGATGACGTAGATATTTACGACCCGGCTTTCCACAATCCGCAGAAGGAGTTTTTATCCGCGGAGGGTAGAAAGCGATTGGAGGCGTTTAGGAACCCACCAAATTTGAACGAAACGACTTTAGATACCGGTAGGTTGCGTAGGTTAGGTAGAACTTTATACTTAGACGGGAAACCATGGTTAATGCGCGCTGTGTGTTATTCTCCAGTGCCAGTAGGAGCCGACCCGGATTGGTTTGAACCGTATGGGGATTATTTCACGTCCAACTACGCCGGGATTTTTGAACGAGATATTCCTCTCCTAGCCGATGCCGGTGTGAACGCGATTCGTATTTATACGTTGAAATATTCGCACAGACACACGCAGTTCTTTGATTTGTGTCACCAGTATGGGATTGTTATTATTGTTGGTTACGATTTCGAAGACGGAACCAAGTCGTTCTTCAACGACGAGGAGTCCATGACGAAAGTCCAAAGAAAACTTAGATCGCAAGTTAGAGCCGCAAAGCACCCAGCCATTGGCGCTTGGATTGTAGGAAATGAGTTGAATGGACCGTGGAATTTGTTCGTTTGCGATAAAGATTTAGCGGAGAACTTTGGCATCAGCGGGTGTCAATTCGAAGATTCCATCGAAAAGTTGATGAAATCCGTCAACTTGTTGTGCTCGGTCGTGCGTTCCGAAGGTGTCTTGTGCGGAACCGCTTTAGCGAACGTGAACTTACCGAGGACAAAACAACACGTCGTTGGGATGCAAATGTGGGGGGCACTAGCGTGGATTCGTTATTCAGACGTGTGGATGGACCAGCTCGACTTCTGGGCGGTGAACATGTACACGCGGAGATTTTGGTCGCCGCTCACTTTGTTCAAAAAGTATCATTTAGTTTCCAAAAAGCCGTTCATAGTTTCTGAATACGGCGTAGATGCGTATAAATTAGCTCCACAACACGAAGGATGGAACGGCTACGATACTATGGGCGAAGAAGACCAAATTGCCCAAGCCGATTGGACGACGTCGATGATTGAAGATTTAGAAAAACATGCCACGACGTGCGCGAGTGGCTGTGGCACGCGATTCGTTACCGGTGGATCTATTATGGCGTGGGTGGACGAGTATTGGAAGGGAAAGGCAGTCACCGCTGTGCCGACCACGGATGAAAGAATTCCAATCATCGAAAAAGTCTGCCCGAGTTTGAAAGAAAAGTTACACTCTCCGTGCGGCTACATGTCGCCGACGCAGCCAGATTTATACACGTCTGAGGAGTATTTCGGGATGATGGCGGTAGAAAAAAGGTGCAAAGTGAATCACGTTGATTTACTTCGACCGAGAGCGGTTTACTTCATGTTAAAACTCCTCTGGAAAAAAGGCGGCACGTGTACGCCGTTTTACGGCGGTGAGGAACTTCAAGCGTACGATCCACTCAAATTTCCAAAGTGTGGGGAAGCAATCAACGATGCGCACAACGCTTCCGTGCACGCGTTTGCACACACGGAAGCCGAAGCGTGGCATCAAATTAAGTTGAAGCCGGGACAATTGGTGCCGCAGTTTGCGTTTTTCGAGAACTTTTCGGCCATTCTGTCGCATCCGCCGGGGCTCATTAACCCGACAGCCGTGTCGTTGCAGTCGCCGTACTTGTCTTGCCACCACCAAATGTTGGTGCACCAAAAGTCACCAACTGTGTGTCCGGCACCGCCGACTTTCGCGCTCGACGTCGAAGGTTTTATTGCAAAAGAAAACTCGACGTGGACGCAGCCCGGGGATACCTCCTGCCCGGGGACCGACGGATACGATTTGAACATGCTTGATCTTAAGTTTCAAACGTGGCTCAAACTTATCTTTATTGGTTACATCATCATTGCCCTTGGTTTGAAGCGAAAACAGTTGGGCAGAATTTGGAGAGATGCATTTCACGCGCTGGTGAGAGCGAAGACGCCGGTGTTCTCGTGGTTTTCGAAATCGCACGAACCAGAAGAAATTGAGCTCACCAAAAAGGCGGCGCAATCGACGAAAAGTCCTCCTTCTTCGCAAAGGTTCGCCGCCGATTTGGCTTCTGAACCAGCCACGACGAGTGGGCAAGATTTAGAAGAATTAGAAGGCGAAGACTTGACGCGCCGCGGTCCGGAGCCAACCGGAAAGTCTGAAATTGAACGCGCCGTGACGAAATGGCGGAACAAAATCTTGCCTATCGCGCAAGAACTAGCGTCAGTCTTTGGTTTCCAAAGCGCCGGAGACGATAACGTTGGTGCTACGGTTGAAAACGTCGCGGATCGATTAGCTGGTCAACTTTGGAACATTGGCTCGACCGAGGAATCCAAAGGCAAGGGTGAAGATTTTATCATCGAAAAGAGATATGCGAAGTCGTTTCGAAACTACGTTCGATGGCGTAACTTTGTTGGTGATTTAGGCATTATGCACTCTGGATCGTTAGAGTCACAAATGGGGCAGAACAAGCTGAGATCGCTCGTGCTCTTTGAGTGCATCGCGGACGAAGCCGCAAACTGCCGCGGCATGCCTGAAATGATTGCATTTCTTTTTCACGTGTGTTCCAACGCTATCACTGCAAACGGGAAGCCAGTGAACTCAAAGGTCATGAAGTTTGAGAAGGGAGACTTTGTTGAGTCTATCATTATGCCCGTGACGGAATTCCTCGCCACGCAAATTCGTTCGGATTTGCGCGTGTACCGTAGACTTGGCTACGACGATATCAACGAGTGCTACTTGATCCCAAGTAAGTTAAAGCGAATGACAACGAACGATACTGGGGATGGAACGACGGTGTCTTACGTGAACTACAGAAACTACATGCGCCGGGCACGCATTGCAGCGGAAATCGATCAGACACTCGGCGCAGTTTTCGAAAAGACGCACAACGAATTTCTTGGATGGACCATGGTCCTTTTGAATTTCCACAGAATGTTCACGTTCATGACGTGTGCCTTTGCATTTATGACTATTTACTTGTTCGCAGGTTTACAGTGGCAATATTACTCGTTCCTGGCAGGCGTCGCGGCTGGATGTGACTTTTTCGTTGAGTTGCAAGTCCTCCTCGTGCACCGTCGAGAACTCTACAAGAGCAAGACTATGAGCATTGCAAAACTTGCAATCGCTTCTGCGGCGTTGATTGTAACTGGTTTGACTGCTTGCGGTCTCTTTTCTTTGACCGTGTTTGCTCCAATTGGATACGCGTACATCGCGATCAGTTTAATTGATTTTAGTGGACTCGTTCCGATGGGCGGCCAAAAAGAATATTTAGGCACGAAAGAAGATGTGAGCACGGATAGAAGCGACAGCTTCCGGTATCGTCTCTTCTGGATCGTCGTATTGGCGGCTAAGTTCTTATTTGACTTCGTATTCATCCTCTCGCCGCTTGAAAAACCAACCAGAGCTATTTTACAGCTCGATTTGTACTGCTGGGGGTACGACTTTGCCGGCGAAGACTGCGATCAGTACGATTACAGCGATATGTTACCAGAGTTTATGATCCACATCGTCCGCATTTTCCGACGACACACGTACAAGTACCTTGTCGTCATTCAAAGATGGCTTCCGAGCACTCTCTTGTACTACGCGGATACCTTCTTCTGGTACCTCATCGGCTTGGGTATCGCCTCAGCTTTTGATCGTTTGCGTTGGAAAGGCGTGGAAGACGGATGGTCGAAAGTTGTTCGCGAGCTTCCGCTCAAGATTGCCGCTTTTGGGGAGAAGATTATATCCACTCAGCAGCTCAAGCCAATGCCGGCATCGTCGCCTTCGACACATTTATGCGCGGAAGCTGCTTCGGAGCAGTGGAGAGAATTTGCGCGTGCCTGGAACGCGGTGATTAAATCTTTGCGCAAGCGTGATTTATTGAGCGACGAAGAGCGCAGCGCGCTTTCGTTTGCACCACTGAATGGAAAAACTGTGAAGAGTTTCCTCGGTGGTGATTCTGATACGTACGTGTTATTCCCTACAATGTTAACCGCGCCGGTATTTTCGAAAGTTGGCGCAGAGCGTAACGCGAGCATGAAATACGCCTTGTTGGGATCAGTCATGTCGCAAATGATTGATGTCTCGGCGTTCATGTTTGTTTGTATTTTAGGCGTCGTAGATTCGAGCAAACGCGCAGAGTTTTGCACGTTGTTGAAGTCAGCGACGGATCTGATGGGCGTCGTCGTTCGCCGAGAGTCGACGCGCGCGCCGAAATGGCTCATCGATATTCGCACGCTGGTCCACGACGGTATCAAGTTGATTCGCAAAGCACGCGACGATGAAGAGGACGCCTCCGGCAACTCACTCGTTGAGGCGTGTAAAGTTTTCAAGCAAAACATTGAAAAGTCGATTGAATTGATCAAGAACGATATCGTCGCGGATGACAACGAAAAGTTATCGGCAGCGCACAAAGAAACCAACGTCGTGTTGGGCCAGGTTTGCGATTCGTTGTTGAAGGTGCTCTCGGATTCGACTAAATTAGAAGACGCGTCGCACGTACGATCGCGAGTGAAGCCTGCTCTGTTGACCGCTCCAGGTAGGCGCGTTGTCGACGTTCTTCACAGAACGTTCTCCACTGCGAATCCTACGGGGGAACCAGATTGCGCGGAAGCTCGGGAAATTTTAAGATTTTTCTTGGAATCTCTCACCGACCCGCAATTGCAGAAAGCCAGAAGTGTCTTACAAACGCCGGCCTTATCCACGCTCACTCCCATGTACGTCGAAGAAGTTGAATTGACGACGGACGATTTGAGGGAGCAAATCGATGGGGAGAACGTCTCCACGTTTCGATTTTTGACTACCATGCTTCCGCGCGAATGGGCAAACGTGCTTGAACGAACAAATTTACGTTTGCCACACCAAAACTACGAAGCGTTCTTGGATGAACTCGCAGGGAGACGCGAGACGAACGCGGAAACGGCAGAGGATGTCGCAGTTCTTGCGACAATCTCGCGTTGGGCGTCAGACCGTACGCAGACGCTCTCACGCACGGTGAAAGGCTTCTCCTCTTACGCAGATGCGTCGAGAATATTGGCGAGACTGGAAGGCATAAAAGAAGAAGAGATTGAAGCGCTCGTTCGCTTGAAGTACGAGCACGTGTTATCTTGCCAAATGTACGGCGTTAAAGGCTGGGAAGCCAAGGATAAACAAATTGTTGAGATGTGCAAGGCACATCCACACACCGTACTCACGCACTACGAGCAGCCCGATTTGGCGGCGAAGAGTATGGAAGACGCGGGGAGCTATTATTACCTGTGCCGATCTCGAATCGATTACGAAGAAGATCCTGCCGGCATTATGAAGCTCACGCATAGAATTCGCTTACCTGGAAATCCGATCGTCGGTGAAGGTAAGCCAGAGAACCAGAATCTCGGGATTGTTTACGCCAGAGGGAATTACATGCAAACAATCGATATGAATCAAGACGCTCAATTATCTGAAGGTTTGAAAGTGCGAAATCTTATCCGTACTTTCGAGGATGATGATGATACTGTCATCGTTGGTTTCCCCGAGCAAATGATCACCGAACAGAACGGTTCAGTCGCGCAATTTTCCGCTTTGTCTGAGCAAGTGTTCGGTACAATGGTTCAGCGGTACATGGCGAAGCCGCTGTGCGTGAGGTTCCACTACGGTCACCCGGACGTTTGGGATTTGGCGTGGGTCCGATCGAATGGTGGTGTCTCGAAAGCTACTAAATCTTTGCACTTATCTGAAGATATCTTTGGTGGTATGAATGTCATATTAAGAGGAGGGAAAGTGCGATACGTAGGTTTCAAGATGGTTGGTAAAGCCAGAGAAGTTTCCTTTGACGGCGCGAACCAGTTTCACGCGAAGATTGCTACCGGTAACGGTATGCAGCTCATTTCGCGTGATTTCCACAGATTATCAAAGTCCTTCGATTTCTTAAGAGGTCTGTCGTTTTTTCAATCCTCCGCGGGCATAATGTTCACGGAATTTGTATTATTCGCGTCACTTCTTGCGTTCGTAGTGACCAAACTTATCATAGTTATGGTGCACGTCGAAACGTACTTCAAATCTGGAGATGCGTTCGATAACATTGGTTTCCACGAGGAAGTCGGTACGCACAATATATATCCATCGCACTGGTTTATTCAAGCGTCCTTTGTTATGGCTTGGCCAGTCATGTTAGAAGGCTGGCTCGACGGCGGCTTTGTGAATATGTTTTCCAAGCTGTATCACCACACGATTACCGGAAGCTTTATTTTCAATATGTTCATCGCTAAAATGAGAGGTTTTTCATTGGACAGCTCAATCAATACCGGTGAAGCGGCTTACATGAAGACTAAGCGTGGCATGACCATGCGCGCTGGTTTCGTCAGCTTGTACTCTAAGTACGCCGAAAGTCACATCAAACCGGCTATAGAAATGGCATGGGTGGCGGGGGCTATCATGTCACTCTCTTCGCTCGGTCCTTTACACGAATTCTTCTCGAGCACTTGGCACGTCTGGTTTGCAATTTGGAACTTAACTATGGCACCCTGGTTATTCCATCCGCAAACGTTCAAGAGTGGCATGATCAAGTTTGGTATGGCTGAGTGGGTCTGCTGGTTGGACTCTATCCCTCGAGGAGACGACGAGCGCACGGCGAAGGAGAAAGTCAATGCCAGACGCGGTTTGGGGAATAAACCAACGTGGTGGACTTGGCGCGCAGATACGATGCGTAACTGGAGAAAACTTCCAATGTCTGTAAAGTTTTGGCACGTGTCTTTGAGACTCGTTCCTGGACCTATAATTGTTTCTTTGGCCGCGGCTGCAGCGCTGAACGTCGGAGATGCCTCGTCTACCACTGCGCTGCGTCCAATTATTATCTTGACTTCTGGTGTTGCCGCTGGATTATTAGCGGCGGTGTATTACTTTGCCTTATCGCCGCAGTTCTTGTGGCCACACAGATTAGTGTCTCTCGCGAAGCGATTTGCTGGCAAAGGTACGTTATCTGAAGTTACGAAGCAATCCATTGTCTTGATTTACGGCTACTTTTTCAAAATCGTGTGCGTGGTTTTGCATCACTTTCTCTGTCAAAGATTGTTTTCGGCGCAAATGAATCAATGGGATTTCCTTAATGCCGTTGTCTTCGCAATATCTGGCTACGTGTTCATCAGCTGCACTTCAGCAGTCTTTGGTCTCATCTCGGATCAGCCTCCAAGAGCGTTCCGAGGGCTTATGTTGTCCTTTCGCTCCTATGGTGACTTCATGGCAAGAGAAATCGATATCATCAATGGTACGATTTTGCACATCGTCTTGCTCGTTATTGGTTTGTTTCCAATATCGTTCATACACGCTAGAGCGTTGTTCAACCGCGCGTATGCGGCCGTGTTGACGGTTGAAATGCGCAGACGAGAGATGATTGCGTCCATCAACCGATCGGACGTGTCCTCGAGAGCGCGTCAAAAACTCTCTGGATTTAAACTCTTCTTCAGAAAAGTTATCGGCTTGCACGTGAAGTCCATGAAATATAAACGTCCGGCACCGACGGTCTTGCCAGATGTGCCTCGCGATATGACCGTTCCAGGTTCTGGGTCGGCCATTAATCCGAGATGCGAAGATATCAAGAAACGCTTGATGCCATTATTCGAACAGCAAGCTACTCTTTTTGGATTCCAAAAGACGTGCCCTGATTCGAACTTCTCGGAAACACCAGTTGAAGTGAAATCGAACATGCACAATGCACTTGAGAACATGTCACGATGGGTTGAAAACACCATTGCCACGTATTCCGACGAAGCTGGTATCTCCGAAGACGGTTTGAGTGAGGCGCAGTGGGCGGAAGCGATCAACCACTTACACGGCCACATGTTCTTAAACTTCAAACACTGGGTGGATTACACCGGTATGCTTGATCAAGCACAGACAAACGCGGACGTGCAGGCATTCGAAATCGACAACAGTGGTTCGGAAGAGAAGAAATCCCCGATTCTTGCGCTCTTCATGGCACAGCGCAAAAGTAACGAAGTCTTCTTCAACAACGTCAATCGGGAAGAGTTCTTGAAGGTGGAAACGAACGCGAAAGCCCATCATTTGGCGATTTGGTTTTTGCTTTACGGTGAATCCGCTAATTTACGCCACATGTCTGAAGTACTCTGTTATCTCTTTCATTGCGCATTATGCGCAGTTACGCTCGAAAACCGTTCAGAAAGAGATCCCGAGACCAACGCGGAACTCATTTTGGCGCAACCAGTAAAGGGGTCTGAAATGCCATACAAGGAGTGCGATTATCTCAACAACGTTGTCACTCCGATGTACTTATTCATGCGCCGCGAGTTGAAGGAACGCGCGAAAGCGCCAATTGTTGATCGGGTCATGTACGATGACGTCAACGAGTTCTTTTGGGAGTACAATAGGTTCAAGGAAGTCATGCCTCCAGTGGACGGCCATGCGAACGAGGACGTCGAGAAACGCGAAGCTGAAATGCCAGAAGAGGAAAAGCAGAACCGACAACCTGAATTTATTGGTGTACCTATGGAAATGCGCGACAACCCACTTGATCAACGCATGTACGCACATTTCAGAGCGTACATGATGAACAAGGCGAAGCATCCGCTTGGTGCCGGCGAGGGGTTGTCGAAGACATTTTTCAAGACGCATCGCGAAGTTGCTGGATGGTTCAGTCTTTACGTCAACTTTAACACGGTCATCGTATTTCATGCGGTGTGCTTCCACATTTCGTGCGTGTGCGCATTTGCTGATGGTTTCGATTGGGGATATGTGTGCACTGCCGCAGTTACGCACGCAGTTTTGAAGCTTATTTGCGAGTTTGCCACCCTCTCCTTTCGCAACTTGAAACAGGAATCCTTCGAAGATTGGTTCGTTATCATCACGCGATCGCTCGCGTTTATCATGATTCCTTTATTTTATGGGTTGGAAAAGTCTTTCCACCCGGATAGTAAAACACCATACTTCCAAGCTCTGGCTGCTGTTTACGCCTTAGCCATGTGTGGCGTCATGACGTCGGTGATCAAGAGAGAGCCCTACATGGGCGGCAGTGCGCAGTTCGCAACACCGTTCCGCGAACGCTGCATTTACTCCATTTTCTGGATATTCGTGTTGGCCACAAAGTTGGCATTTGGTCACTATCTTCTTATTCCTCCCTTGCGCGAGTCTGTGAATGCATTGCAACATCCAGATTTGTGCTGGAACAAGGAGTCTGATACGTACACCTCGTGCATCAACTTGGACGGCGACGCGTTGAAAAATGCTTTGCACTTTGAGGCGAGAGAAAAGTACTTCTTGCAAGATATCACTAAAGAGGAAGAATTGTTGGCTGAGCAGTTAGACCCGCTCGATTACGACGACGACTACGAGGAAGATAAAACTATGCGTCGTCGTACTTTATTATCTGGTGCCGATTCGGGAAGTTTTGATCTCTCGGGAAATATCGGCAAGCTTGCCGCCATCTTGGGTGGGGGCGATAACATCACGCCTCTCGCCTCATTGGGCTACATTGGTGAAGAAATTGAAGGTGAAATCCCGTCGAGTTACTACGATGTGCACGCGAGTACCGTTTTGATGTACCTCATGACAGTAATGCGCGTTTTACCGGCGTTGGTAACGTACTTTTGTGATACCTTTGTTTGGTACACCGTGTACGCGACTGCCTTTACAATTGCGCTTCAGTGGTGGGGTAAAATTTCGCACGCGCAAAACTGGAGCTTCTTCTTGCGAAGCTTCTCGACTATCCCGTATCTCTTCTGCGACAAGTGCTTGAACAGAAAATGGCCGAAGCCAGAGTTTGTCGTGCGTTCTGGCGAAGGGAGCCAGAAGATGGCAGAGTCGGATTCAGAAGACGACATGGAGAACCCGAGCAATAAAATGCTAGGTATGGCGAAAGGTTTGAGCGATAAGCGAACAGGTAAATCTGGTGGTGGTTACAGTGCGCACATCGATGAGATGGACGATGATTCAAGAGCTGGCAGAGATTCTTTGCTTACAATCACGGAGAAAATCGACGAAACGGACCCAAATGCATACGAAACCAACCCGGCGGACTTCTGCGCCGATGCGCTTGACATAAAGTGGCAACACTTTGGAAGAGCGTGGAATGCAATTGCGAAGAATTTGCGCGATCGTGACCTTCTCAGTGACGCTGAATATCACGACTTGTGCTTTACTTTTTTGTCTGGCCGTGACATGTCGCAGATTTTCCATGCCCCGGAGTATGTTATCCTGCCGGCGATGATGACCTCCACTGTCTTTTCAACCGTGTCTTTCCAAACTGGCACTATGAAGGCATATCCTGCATTTTATCGCACTATGGTACAAACGAAAGATTTGCTTGCGGTCTTGTTTACCGATGCCTTGCGTTTAGTCGCTCCAAGAGACTTGGAGGACTTCATGAAGATCATCGTAGAAATCGCGCAAGTAGAAAACGAGCAAATGCACCACCGCAAAACTGGAGATATCGAGAGCTACATGGTTTTACGAGACGCTATCATTCGTTTGCTCCAGGAGTTAAAAGCGTGCGGTGTTGATGTCGAAGCCGAAGGTGAAACGCCTGATAGTGACTTTGACTCGGAATCAGATAACGATGACGACGATGAGGACAAGATTGAAAGGCTCACAGCGGCTGGCGAATTGGAAGAAGCTGAGCGCATCAAAAAGGCATTGGCGAGGAAAAGGTACAACCGCCAAAAACGCGAACTTCGTGAAAAAGAACTCGCCAGACAAGAGCAAATGCTCGAAGCGATGAACCTTGAGTTAAAGTATGGATGCACCGGATTCTTTAGCAAGAAAACGAGGAAGAAGATGCGCGAAAAAGGCGGCAGGTTTGCATGCTTTGTGATTGAAGAGAACATCGAACTCACCGAAGCTGAAAAAGCGGCGTATGAAGAGATGAAACAAAATGACGAAGAGCGCGAAGCTGAGCTCGCAGGTTCAAGCAAAAAGGCTCGAAAGACAAAGCGAAAGGAAGCGAAAAGGTATAAAAACATCACGCTTCCAGAGAATTCAGACACGCGAGGTGAGCGTGTCGCGGAGGCTTTACATGATGTCTTGCTCGCGGTCAGGAAGATTTGCGCATTTGCCATGGAGCGCGACTCTGGGAAATGGTCGGCTCACGCCAATCAATACAAATACAAAGTTTCGCAATTGTATTCAAAGTTACTCGATATGATCCAATCCGATTTGTTGAGAGACAAGAACCACGTACAGGTTGTTGCAGCTTCGGCAGCGTCGCCGGAGATGCACGATATCATCGACGCTCTCTTGCGTTCGATGAATTCCAGTAACCCAGGTGGTCAGCCAAGATCGGCTGAAGGGCAAAGACAACTTATGTTTTTTGCAAACTCTTTACGTTTCACAGCTTTAAGAACACCATCTGATATTCGAACGATGCGTGGCTTCTCGGCGTTCACGCCTTATTATGCGGAGGATGTTGCGTTTCAACGCCATGAACTCACTGCGCACTTGGAGGATGAAAAGACGCTCTTTTCGCTCATCGTCGCAACGTTTCCGGACGATTACGAAAACTTTAAAGAACGCGTGAAAGCTTTGCACAAAGACGACGAGACTATTCTTGACGAGCACTGGGACGAGGCACAAAGGTGGGCATCTGATCGTTCGCAGACGTTGGGAAGGTGCATTCGAGGTGTGTGCTTGTACGGGGATGCTTTGCGTTTGCAAGCGCGCGCAGAAGGGATACCAGAAGAATCCATCGAACGGTTAGTTTCACATAAGTTCGAATACGTCGTTACGTGTCAGGTGTTCGGGCGCATGCGTCAGGCTGCACCCGGAACGATGGATCGGGCGAAAGCGACGGAGATTGAACGATTGATCAAATCCCATCGCGACTTGAAGGTGTGCTTCGTAGACATGCCGCGCCAAAACGCTCAAGAAGATGAGAAAAATTTCAACGGCTTTGCTTCGTGCTTAGTGGGTATAGACGAAGAAAACCAGGGTAACTTGCAACTCACGTATAAAGTCAGACTGCCCGGTGACCCGATTATCGGAGAAGGTAAACCGGAGAACCAGAACCATGCGATTATCTTCACGCGAGGTTCCTACTTGCAAACTTTGGATATGAACCAAGATAACTACATGGGTGAATCTTTCAAGATTCGTAACTTGATGGATGTTTTTCGCGACGACGTCGTCTTGGTCGGGTTTCCTGAGGTAATCTTCTCAGAAACGCATGGTGCCGTGGCGCAATTCGCCGCAATTTCTGAGTTCATTTTCCAAACCTTTCAGCGGTTCATGACGTGGCCGTTGATGGTACGCTTTCACTACGGTCACCCTGACGTTTGGGACAAAGCATTCGCGTGCACCAACGGAGGCGTCTCGAAAGCTTCAAAGATGATTCACGTCGCCGAGGATTTCTTCGGCGGTGTTAATGCCATCGCCCGAGGCGGTAAGGTATTGTTTGAGGAATTCATCGAGTGCGGCAAAGGACGAGATATGGGTTTTACCTCTGTTAACGGTTTCGAACAAAAGATTTCCGGTTCCGCCGGTACAATTTCCATGTCGAGAGATTTGTTCAGACTTCATCGCGGGCTAGATTTCTTCAGAATTTTTTCATTGTACTTCTCCGGACCTGGTTTCTACGTCTCAGTCATGCAAACTGCGTGGGCGGTTTACTTCTTTGCCTTGACGCACGCGAGTTTAGCCATTGCGGATTTGGAATTGTACCGTGTCTATCGTTACTTTAAAATGACAGAGACGCAAACTACCTTATCTCTTTCAAAGGAAGAGGGCGGTTATTACAACTCAATCTACGCGTTACAGATTGGTTTGCTCACGCTTCTTCCGTTACTGATGAAAATGATCATGGATCGAGGCTTCCGCGCCGGTGTGGAGTACACTCTAGAAACGCAGCTCGCCGGATCGTGGGCGTTCAACGTTTTCACCATGGCTACGAAAGGGTACAACTACATGAGATCGTTGATCTTTGGTCAGGCTATGTATATCGGTACCGAACGGGGTTACGTTTTATCGAACGCCTCCATGGTTGTCTTGTACGGTTTGTACGCCAAATCGCACTTGTACCTCGGTTTCGAGGTTCTCTTTTATCTCCTCTTGTTCCACGCGAACACGTCGGTGAAGAGTTCAATTTTGTACGCCTGGTCGGTGTGGCCGTTTGCTATTTGTCTCATCATTGCCCCGTGGTGGTTCTCTCCGCAAAGTTTGAATCTCTATTGGATGCAACGTTCGTGGTTAGATTGGAGAAAATGGTTAGACGGTACGTTTGATCAACCAAAAGTGTCGAGTGGTTCGTGGAACAAATGGCACGCGGGCATGTTGGAGAACTACCGCGAAATGCTTTCTGTTTGGTACAAGTTCGGCGTCGTGTGCTTCTCTGCACTCGGCCGTTTTGTCTTGATCTTTGTTCTCATTGGTGCCTACCACGGTACCGAGCTCATTGAAGGCTTCACGCAAGATGAACAGTTTTCCTTGAACTGCATCACCATCGCCATGGCGTCTGCTATCATGGGCGTCTTGATGATGCTCCAAAAATTCTTGTTCTCCACGCGATTGATGGACCGAGAACATCGTAAGATGCAACCGGACGAACTTTGGAAAATATCAGTCATTCGCGGCGGCGTTCGATTCGCGTTTGTCATCTTGTGGATCGGTTTGTACGGCGCACTGTTATACGAACACGTGCCAAACTTGTGGGTATTCCGCCAACTCTTTTACGCCACGGTCGCAGCGATTTGCGTCAACTCGGTCATCATCGAGTCCTTCATTTTGATCGGTAACTACCAAATTGAGAACTCGCTAGACTTTTTGTTGAAAACGGGCCTCGACGCGGAGGGTAACCCTATTCAACAGTCTGGATGGAAACCTCGCGTGGCGTACGGGTATCGTAACTCGTTGCAAGTGTGCAGAGACTACGGCGATTTCTGGTACAAAGAAATGGACAAGTTTTTGGGCGGGTGCATTTTCGGCTTTTTGTTCTTCTTGAGTTTGCTCCCAGTGGCGTGGTTACAAACCACGCTCATTTGGAACTCGTGCTTCTCAGACGTCATGGCGACGAGAAACCGAGCGCAAGAGTTGACTACGGACACAACTGAATAGTTTTTCATTGATACATTTTTGAGAAGGCGCGAAGCGCGAAGAACCATATAAATCTGGTGATTTGGAAGCGCTCTTTGTTATAAATATGAATATCACACAAAATATTGTACTTTTTAAACGCACAACAGAATCTATACTACTCTCTTTTCATCGCCGGTGACGAACCATCTTCTCTCAACGCGGAAATCACGTACATCACCAACACAACTTGCACGCTCAATATAGCGAACAACCCGCTACACGTCGTCGGGTTCTCGAGAAACTCCGTGCCGTACTTCTCGTACAAATACGGAACAAACCTCGTCATGGACAGGTTATACGTCACCAACGGCGTCACAATCATCGCCGCGCTGTAATAAATCAGTTTCGCTAAAGCCTTCGCCGTCGTCGGTTCCGAAGCGAGCTCTTCGATGCGCTTCGCCGCCGCGCTTCTTCGCTGCGCAGCAGCCATTTTTTCCTACAGATGGTGTGTGTGCGCCCACAAAACGAGTCCAAAAATCACCGCCGCGACTGCGCAAATCGCCACGAAAGCTTCGCTCGTCGCTTTTCGAGTTTCGATGTACTTTTCTCGCTGTCGTTTCCGTCGTTTGTGGTCGTCTGTTTTTGATTTTGAAGTTCCCGTTCGAACAGAGAGAGAAAAGAGAATCCATTTGTGTGAGTAAACAAAAGCGGTTACAGAATGGGATGATGCATGCAAAGAAAGACTACTACTACTCATAAGAAGAAGAAAACGAAGCAAACGCGAACCTTGACTTCCCAAAAACGACTCCTCGTCGTCCCGTTCGTCTGCTCTGTCGATCCCGAGAAGTTCGCGGTTCAACTTTCGCCGTCTCGCGCCCATTCAGTGTGAGAGAAGTGGCGAATGCATCCAAAACTCCTCAGAGTTTCACATCGCCGTTGCCCCCCTGGAAAAGACATTAAACATGACTTTCGAAGAAGGAGACAACGAGAAAGAAGAGGATAACGATGAGAACATCAACAAAGAGAAGCGACGACTTTATCTGGAGCAGATTCTTTCGCAGAAAGATTTCGTCATGGACGCGTCGGTTATTGAAACCTTGAGAGAGTACGTGCACCCAACGTTGTCCGGCGGGGAACCGAACAGGGCGGTGGAATTGCTCGGAGGCAATTACCGAGGGTACGCGCAAATGACGAGTTTAGTGTGCGATTGGCTGAAAATTACGAGACCACCGAGAGTGAGCGCGACGACGAGCCCGGGACCGAAAGTTAGTTTTGCAAAGTTTGGCAACGCAGGCGGCGAGAAGGAGGAGGAGAACGAAGGGAAAATGGGACTGAATGAGAAGCGAAACGAAGGGCAGGACGGGGGAGGCGTCCGGGGAGCGAAAGGAACGAACGAACAGACGCCGACGGGAGGAGTGAATAATAATCCCTCGTTACTATTGAGCGCGGATGGTGAGAAAGGTGCGGTGATGCGAGACGGGACGAAGACCGCGGCGGATTTAAAAGTAGTCGGCGCCGGGACGACCGCGGCGGCGCACCACCACCACCACCACCACGCGATGATGTTCAATAACGAAGTAGGTTTAGCAGACGGAACCATGGATGAGATTGGTTTGTTAGAGCGGTTGATCGAACGCACTTTTGACGCGTCGAAAGCGGACGCGGTGTTTGATAAGTTTAAAGGGAAACCGCCGGCGTGGTTGGAGAAGATTTTTCGATCGGAAAGAGGGAGAGCGTTGTTGTTTAAATTGGCAGATAGGCACCAGAATTGTTTGTTGATCGATTTAGCGATTCAACACGCGTGGAGAGCGGGGTTGAGAAGAGAAGTGCGAGCGTTAGGGTCGGCGGCGAGCGCGTATTTTGGGGTCTTTCACGAGTTGATGGCGGACCATTTTACGAGCTTGTGCGAGAACGTGTTGGCGGCGGCTTCGTCGAAGAGTAGTGTTAATAATAATACCGCGCCGGGCGAGTTAGAGGAAAAGATTAGAAAAGACACGATCGCGATCACGGATATGTGCACGAGAACGGTCGGAGCGTACATGTTTGCGCAGATTTTGCTTTCGGATATCATCAACGGCGATGAATTTTCTTCCTCCAAATCTTCGTTCAACTCAGTCATCCAAGACGTCGCGAAACGGTTCTCTCAAGATTTAGAAATAGCTGCAGCGGAGAAACACGGTGCAGCGGCGGTGAGGAGGATAGCTACGGCGTTGAGTGTGACGAGTGAGGATGCAGACGTCGCTTCGGCGATTTCGGATTTGTTACAAGCAGCCGGGAAACCGATCGGTGGTCTCGCGTTAGGTTCGTCCTCGTTCGCGAGTCGCAAAAGGTTGCGCAGTGGTGTTGGGAGTAGTGATAGTGGCGGTTTCAACGTCGGTGCAGGCGGTGGTTCAGCGGTCTTAGCTGCCGCGGTGGCGGCTTCGGCGGGTGGCGGGCACGGCAAACGCGCGCTCGCCACGTGGGACTTGAAGAAGATTTTAGGAAAATACAAAGCAGGAGAAAATGACAAAGAGAACGACAACGGAGGACGTCAGAAACCGTCGGCGGCACCGTTGCGTCGTCCAGATGCGTTGCGCGCACTTTTTGAGGAAGCATTTCAGTACGACGCTAACCTCCATCAACTCGTGACTGCGTTGACGTCGGGCGAATCGGAGAATTCTCCCAAAGCTTTGTGCGTGGAGATTTTAGCGCTCGCGACGGCGAACGATTGCTACGTGAAAGATGACGTCAACGCCTCGCGCAAGGATTTACTTTCGGCTCTACAAATATGCAATCAAGCGTCGAAAACGTTCGATAATTCTACCACTTTGACCAACGACGACAGGAAAAATGGATCCGGGGTGAACGAAAAGTTGTCGCCGGGCGAGTTTCTCGAAAAGTGCGCTGAACTCAAAACACTTTCATCGTCGCTCCCTGCCACAGCTGCCGTCCTCACATGGATCGAATCTGCCATTCGACGCGACCCAGAAAAGTCACACAAAGTTGCGTTTGCTTTGCTCGAGACGTGCGTCCAATCACAACCGACGTTGCGTTTGCGCGCTTTAGAGTGTGTCTCGACGGCGATTGAAGTAGCCGGACGCGGCTGCGGCGACGACATCCCCAAAGCCGCTATCGACGTCATCTTATCGTTATTTGAAGACGAGAAAATAAGCTCTTTGGAAAACTACGAGGAATTTATCACCGACGCGCTCGACGAGTGCGTCGAAGTCTGGACGCCGAACCGCATCGATCAATCTCACGTGAAACGCTTCCTCTCTGAGTTTCTCGAGTTCGCGCAGCCGCCGTACAGTCGAGCATTCGCCGTGCGCGTGTTATCCTGCCTCAACGCCTGTCGCGCTAAAAAAGGATTTTCGCAAAGCATAGACGTGTTTTTAGAGGAAGTGCGAGTGAAGAAAAGAGAGTTCAGGCCGAGTTTAGGCCGAGAAGCGATGGACATGTTGGAAGCGGCGTGCGCGGGTGCGGATATAAACAACAACAACGGCCCCGGAAAAGTCAGAAGAGGCGTGACTTTCTAACACGCGAAGTTGATGCCGAAACCAGAACTCGAGACGACTTTTTAACAGTAGTACTGTGATGTGTATGTGTATACTTAGAACTACAAATGAGCTAATGTTGAGTACGCGTGTGGTACCTTAAACTATGAGCGTGACGATACCTCTTCTTGCACACATCGCACTCGTACGGTTTCTCGTTCGTGTGAATACGCATGTGCTTTTTCAAATTACTAG
>Ga0115555_1000895_pt1 | contig 20587 bp, 17 predicted proteins | sample COGITO_mtgs_1104_2_FD_87285 | JGI IMG/M metagenome (GOLD analysis project Ga0115555, IMG submission 87285) | Pelagic marine microbial communities from North Sea - COGITO_mtgs_110407 | ecosystem: Environmental > Aquatic > Marine > Epipelagic | place: Germany:Helgoland, sampling site Kabeltonne... | reverse complement strand
TAAAACAATTTCCCTTATTGCCCTGGCGGAGGCTGTGAACCCCGCCCCCAAACTATCCCTTCCTGTGATCATCATCTCAGAAAACTGGATCATCCACGCCTACTATAACACAAACTAAATCTTTCTCAACCTAAGCAGGGAATTTTTCAATCCACTAAAATGTCAAAATGATGCCCAAGAAAAAGTTTTGTTGAAAAATATTTTCCTTCACTTAAATAAATCTTTGATATACAATTTTCTTTCATAACATTATATAAATATAAATTTTATTATTAATTTGAGTCAATAATATTAAAATAATGTTATATAATATATTATTATTTTAAATATTTAATTTTTTTTAATTTTATTATAAAAAAAATAATTTAAGTTCATTTATTTTTTGAGAATTATTTCATTCAAAAAAATTTAAAAGATATATATTTAATATAATTAAAGGAAATTGTATATCAGAAGAGTATTTAAGTAAACGAAATTCAATTTTTTTTGGAGATAGCTAAAACGAGCTCAGAGCCCAAGAATGCAAAAATCTAACTTTATTTTCAAACAGGGGGGTGTCAAAAACTTATATTATATCAACAGGGGGGTGTGTGGTTATTGTCTATGTTACATTAACTAAGGTAAGGCAAATTTACAACATGTCTAAATCAAAATGTTGTCCGCTCTATTGCCAAACAGCTCAGAGCAGTAAAGGGGAATTTTCCCCTCCTTGCCTAACACTTCGACCTTCGGAGCTCGCAAATGGCGCAGATAACAGCACGAAATAAGAGAAAGACCCAGAGAGAGCAATCTCCAGATCGATGAAAAAAGAACCTGACTATAAAAACTAACAAACCACCAAAAACGAATTGACGAAAAAACCAGTACTGACGCCGGGAAGTCTCCAGATGCCTCGCTCTAAAAAGACAACAGGCAATCTGCTCGCGGAGATCCTACATGTGTTTCTGGATCTGGCTCCCTCAGCGAGGCACAACAGCAAACCCTATTAGCAAAATCAATTTTTTTTCTCTACTCCCCGGTTCGTTAACCTTTATAATTAGGTTCTACTCTTTTTCACTGTTTTGCTTTGCTTTTGTTAGCCGGCGATCATGTCTATCTACACATTCCTTCCAAAAATTGACTGCCACCTGGCATTTTTCCTCAATGTGATTGTTGTTTGCGAGACAACGCTGGATCAAGCAGGCCTGTGAAATTGTGTGTGTATGTGGATGTGTGTGAGCAAGCGGTTCAAGTTCAAAACACGACCTCTCCCAGTTCCAGTTCGTTGTGAAGTCCCTCAACATAATTAGAGATATTTTCGGCAATGGCTTGCTTTGGGCGTTCTGCCATTTCTGGCTGATCAAACCTTCCACATAATAGCCATACGAATTAGCATGATGGGCGATCATTGAGACATCGGCATGCGCGTGCGACACAATTGACTGCATACGCGCGCTTTTGTTAGCTTCTGCATGCTGTAATCTGCCACATACCTCTGTGATGCAGTATTTTTGGGCTTCAGTGAGGTGCTGGTGGTTCTTCCGACCAGCCCCCCTGTAGACAAACGGGCCGGCCTCGGTGCTGCTCGCCTTTTTGGCCGTCGTCATATCAAATAAGTTACCAGCCCACAAGTTGGTCAAGCTCTCTGAACATGGCTAAGGAAAGGAGTGGGATGTTTGATGTTTGTGGAGCAGTGGAGCAGTGGAATCAGTGACAATCACCGGGAGATAATACGATTCAAAAGTACCGCGATCCTATTTCGACTGATGAGCACACCTGGATGTGGATTAAAACAAAGAAAAAGAAAAAATGGTTGCGGAGTGGAATTTTGGTTGGGCCAAAGACCCATAATTAAAACCTTTAAACCTCGGCTTAAGGCCTTTCTCATCACATATTAGGAGAAGCACATCAAGACCCACGGGAAAATGTTTTTGATCGATTGGTGGTACAATGTACTTGCCTCACTGGTAAGCATCCTTTAATAATTATGGCCAAACGAGCGAAGGAGGAAGTGGTGTGTGTGGCGCTCCCCTTCTTCTCTTTGGCTCAGCTTGGTTGGAGGGAGGAAGTTCTATGTGTGCGACGGGCAGCACAGCGAGAAGTGAAGCAACCTACATTCTCCCAGACCAACGCACTAGTGATCAAATGTTGTCGTTTGTGTCTGACTATGACACCGACTCTGTTTCTTGCGCTTGTCTCTGCTGACTCTCTTCCCTGTATGTGGGCTTATGCTTTCGTGTCTGTTACCAGCAAGATTGTTGGTCCTCCCTTCTGCTTTTGCTGTTGCTGTTGCTGTTGCTGTTGCTGTTGCTTTTGCTTTTGCTTTTGCTTTTGCTTTTGCTTTTGCTTTTGCTTTTGCTTTTGCTTTTGCTTTTGCTGTTGCTGTTGCTGTTGCTGTTGCTGTGGCTTCTCCTTCTACTTCTCCTTCTCCTTCTACTTCTCCTTCTGCTTCTACTTCCCTACACTAACATCTCTCCCCATTTCACCCACTGCAGGGCCTGTACCATAAAAGTGCCAAGATCCTTTTCCTCGGCCTCGATAATGCCGGGAAGACCACCCTCCTCCACATGCTCAAGGAGAACCGTGTGCAAGTACATGTACCAACTTTGCACCCCAATACAGACGAACTGATCATCGGGAAGATCCGATTCAAAACATTTGACTTGGGAGGGCACGAGACAGCTCGCAGGTTGTGGCAGGTGAGTTGTCGCCCCTTGCTTTGATTAATTGCGTTGCAGCTGACCTCGAAACTGACTTTCCTTTCTCTTTCGCAGGATTACTTTACGACGGTCGATGGCGTTGTATATTTGGTTGATGCTTTGGACAGGGGGAGATTCCCCGAGGCCAAGAAGGAATTGGACTCTTTGCTGACCAGTGATGAGCTGGCAAATGTTCCCTTCCTCGTCCTCGGAAACAAGATCGACATGCCTAGCGCTGCCAGCGAGGAGGAACTAAAATATGCCCTTGGATTGGTGGATACGTACGGGAAGGAGGTGAGACACCGTATGATGTGAAATTGATTGAAATTGAAGTGGAATTTGAGAAGTTGACTTGAACAACCTTATCTTGACTGACACCTTCCCTCTCTCTTGACGACGCAGGCCAAGGCAGACCAGAACCCCAATATTCGACCTATCGAGCTTTACATGTGCTCAGTTGTACGCCGGATGGGCTATGCTGACGGATTTAAGTGGATTGCGCAGTTCCTTTCGTAAAATGTAAAAAATATTGACAAAACTGTTTTTGCAAGGCAAAACGCGGGTAAATACCCCCTCCTTATCAATATTACCCCTGTCCCCCTATTCTCCCCACAAAACCGCATATTCATTTCGACATCGACCTTTCTCTGCTAACTACTGTCTGCCCATCACCCGTCGGAATCTGGCGACCACTGCCATTTTGCACCACACACCACACCCTCTGCAATGCATGCGCTCATTCTCGCCTTCTTCATACTCCCCACAATACTGTCGTTCAGACTAAATGCAGTGATTCACCAAAAACTACATCTACAAGCCTCTGCTGAGGAGCCTGCCCCTACAATAAAATTATTCTCGCAGACAATTCCGGCAACGCCATACCCTCACATCCCTCCGCAACCATCATCAAACCCAACTCGCCGCCGAAAACCACGCAAATATTGGAATTCTGTCGCGAATATTCGGTCGGAGCTCTTTGAATTCTGGAAGAACCTGAATTGCGAGATTGATATCTCCAAACCCCCCATTCCTTCCGAGCACATTCTAAATGCCCTGGGACGCAACGATCTCCGGCACTGTATTGTGACAAACGGAGGCAGAGAATCACTGAGTGATAAGCTCGGAGGCGCGCCTATAATTAGCGGCAAGTGGGTGGAGGCGAGGGAAGAGGGGATTGTCTGGTGGCTGTGTTATGAGGGGAATAAAAGCAGAGTATTTGATCTCGACGGGACGTTGATTCCTCGGAAGCGGCTCCCGCGAAAGGAGGAGGAGGGAGACATTCCCGAGAATTGGGTGAGCGAACACAGTGCTTCTCCCTCGAGGCCTCCGAGGAACCTCTCAGGGAGTCCATTTTACGAATCGAGTTGGACAAATTACGAATCAAACACAGCGTACAAGTACTGGAAGGACCGTTCAAGCCGGAAGCGATGGGGTTACTGGCACTACGATAACAAAGGCGAAAGAAAAAGCATCCAAAGAAATTCAGACATGCTTCCTGAAACCTTCTTGAGGGAGCTTTACAATTTCAACAAGGCTTTTAATGATTTCTCGGGCCGTCCGCCGCATTGGATGCCTCGGCTTGCTTCTTTTCGGGAGAATGGCAGGGACGACATTTATGCAGCTGTGTATCGTTTCGGAGGGACAAGAGAGATATGTAAAAAAATTGGCCTCGTCGAATTCGAGGAGTGGAACTATTTTGACGAATTTTACAACGGGCTTTGCATTGAATTGAGGGAGTATTTGGAGATTTATGCCCCCTCACTGTCAGAGAAACGATCGATGCCTTCGCTTTCCTCCATTCGAGAAAATGGTTATACTTCTCTGTACAACAAAATTCGAAGGTTTGGGGGGCTTCGCAATGTTGCGTACCGTCTTGGTCTCGAATATAAGCTAAAATCGAAACCAACATCATCGACATCTTCATCAATGACCCAAGATTACGGTCCATTCTCCCTCGATTTTGCCTGTGATCTGCTAGACTTTGTCATGGCACAACAGCGCAGAATTTCTCCTGACCACTTTTCGCAAACTGTGCGCGACATTAGTCTCGACGGTTCGATTTCGATGCCCACTAAGGCCGAGTTGATAGAGTTAGGGGGTGAAAAAGGGAAGAAATTAGACACTTTAATTGGGGAATTTGGTGGCTACGAAGTGGTGGCGAGAAGGTTGCAGCTAGGAATAAGAAAAGTATATTTAAATTAAGTGATTTGTAGTGAATTTTCGAATGCTCGAATTCATCGCATAAGATAAGATAACAATAACCAAAAAGTTTTGGGAAGTTCTCAGTTATTATTTCACTTCAGCCGGGCTGAATTGACAGGAGTAGCTATCTTGCCGTGGTTTTCAAAATCTTTCGGGCTACCAGGTATAAAATTTAACCAGACTAAGCCGTCATTACGATCCCGAACTCGACAAAAATCGTCACCAACCCCCAACAAAATCAACCTCTCATTTTCTCAGACGCTCGCTCAGGGTCTTCATGCCGTGCTTCTATCTTATCTCATCTCATCTCATCTCATCTAAGCACAGCAGACCCTAAACGAGCTTAACCTCAGCATCCCTTCGCAGATGCGTCCTGTCCTGAGCTCTTGGAGATTGTCAGGTCGGTAAGCACCTCGGCAGACGTGGGGTGGATTCCAACAGTCTCGGCCAAATCGTTGAAGGTGATTCCCTTCTTCATCGCGACTCCGAATCCCTGTGTGACCTCGCCTGCGTTGGGGCCACAGAAGTGAAGACCCAAGACCTTATCGCTGTCGCTCTTGTCAACAATAATCTTGGCGAACGCGTTGTGCTTGGACCTGTGCTCGGTCAAACTCCACTCCAAGGGAACAAAACTGCTGTGGTAAACCTCGACATTGGCGCTTCCAAACTTTTCCTTCGCGTCCTCTTCACTGTACCCGACTGTTCCGTATTCAAGAGGAGTAAAGACCGTCGTACAGATGTTCTTGTAGTCCATCGGCTCGCTCTTCCCGTCGAAGAGCCTCCTGGCGAGCATCTTGCCAGCCTGGATAGCAACAGGGGTGAGCTCGGGGCATCCCTCCATGCAGTCTCCGATAGCGTAAATGTTGGCCGTAGAGGTTTGCTCGTTCTTGCACGTAATCTTGCAGTTACGGGCGTTCGGGACAATCCCGACGGTGTCGAGCCCCAAGGATTTAGTGTCTGCTGAGCGTCCAATGGCCGTCAAAACAGTATCATATGAGTCTGATGTACCATCGCTGAAAGTCACAACGATAGAACCGTCGGCCTGCTTGACGAGTTTCTGCGGGGTAACTCCATTCCGGAACTTTACTCCCTGGTCTTCCATGTAAGCGCCAATCTTGTCAGCAACTTCGCGATCAAATCCGCGGAGCAGAATGCTCCTGACAGCGACAGTGGTGTCACAGCCGATACCGGCCAAAAATCCGGCGCACTCTAGGCTGATGTAGCTCGCGCCGATGCAAAGAGTCTTTCCAGGGCTCTTTTCCATGCTAAAGATGTCATCAGACGTAATGGCATGCTCTCCTCCCTCGCAATCGAGGGTGGTGGGGCGCCCACCAACAGCCACCAAAAAGCGAGAAGCAGTGATGGTCGTGACCTTACCCTTCTTATCGGTGCACTCCAGGGTGTGGGCATCCTTGAACTTTCCCAGCTTATTGAGATAAGTGACTTCCTTCTCCCTCAAGTTAACACGGTATTTAAAGTTGAGGCCACGGATGTGGTTCTGAACATTCTCCCTCATCTTCTCCCAGTCGTGGCGGACCTCTCCCTTACTGAACCCGAAAGCCTCCGCGTCATGGTTGAGGCTCTCACCCAGAAGCGCAGCGTTGTGCATCAGCTTCTTAGGGATACAGCCAACATTAACGCAGGTCCCTCCCAGCCCCCAGCTTGACCCAGCAGGGGAAGGCTTCACAAAATCCAAAACTGCAACCTTGGCACCGAACGAAGCAGCCTCCTTGGAGGTAGCTAAGCCCCCGCTACCGCCGCCGATCACCACGAGGTCATAGTCATACCCATGGTCCTTCGTGTGCCCGTCGGGAACTTGGGCAGCAGAGGCAACAGAGGAGGAGGAGGGCTCAGAAGGACTGCAGAAAGTCTTGCACCAGGCAAGAGTATCGTCACACCCGCCAACCAGTTCGGTCGCATCGCCATCGCCCTCCGACATCCACGTAAAAGGAGACGACGTGTGCTTGTGAGCACGCTCGTTGCTGAAACCATCACGGAAGCCGCTCTTCGATGCACCCTCATCAGCACCAATGAGCCAACTGCGGTATTCATCACGAGTCGAGTATTCATGATTCACAATCTTCAGCTTCGTGGGAAACAGGACTGAAAGGCTCGCGAGCACATTGTACGCCTTTTTGTAGAAGCCACCTTCGAAATAGAAGCAAGGTTTGTTGGTTTGTGGGGGGGGAAGAGCAAGAATGGTTAGAGGGGGTAGAGAGAGAAACGAAAAAAAAGGCGAAGGTCGAGCTACTTACAAGAGCTCCAACCAGATATGTGGAGGGTATACATCTTCGCTTGTCAAAAAACAAGGCTTCAAAATTTTTTTGCCTATCATTCCCTGCACGTGCTGAGCTAGCCCTGTAACATCATTCCCGCATGCTACTTTTTCTTTTCATCCTGGCCTCAATCTGTGCCTCCTTCACACTTCGATACCAGACGCGGAAGATTTACCCCCTCTTTGCTATCAGTGATGACTACAAGTTCGACAAGGCGCGAAACGTTTACCGACTTCGAGATATTAGCGCTGCGACGGACGAAACGCCGCTGTACCGCTCTGCAATAGATAGTCACGAGCAGGTTTTGGAAAAGAAAGGATGGGGTTTCTTGCATTTTGACCCAAGTGAGCCTATGTCGGCTTGGTCACTGCCGCAACAACAACAACAAGACGAGCACCAGAACGGTGGCCGCGTGACTTCTCTCTGTAGGTTTCCGGTGAAGGGGCTTGACCCTGATGATTATTTGGGAAGTGTTGAATTGTCAGTCGGCGACTCATTTGACAGTGACAGCAGGACAATTCACGTAGTAAACGCTGAAACTGTGCGTGAGTTGTCGAAAAAAATTGGCAAGCCGTTATCACCACAAAGATTCCGGCCAAATATAGTGCTTGATCGCATTGCACCTTGGTCAGAGTTCGACTGGGTTGAAAGTGGCGAGCAAATATCTTCTGGGAGCTTGAAGTTGATTGCAATATCCAAGACGGTACTTTGCGAGGGAGTCAGTGGGAGTGATCTTGACGACATAGACATAGTCAAGGAGCTGAGAGAGCATTTCCCCGAGCATGGGCCTTACCTTGGTGTCTATTGTAAGGTAGTCTCAGGCGGGACGTTGAACGTAGGTGACTGTGTTGTGACCGAAATCGCTGTGGGCATTGATAGTGCATTGGCATCGTCATCGGCATCGGCGTCGGCGTCGGCACAAAAAGTGGACGAGAAGAATGTGAATGGACGAAGAGAATTTATGCAAAGTTTGAATAATGGAGCGGCCGCTATTCTGCTCAGCGTAGGTGCCCAGGACGCTGACGCTGATGTCTCTGCTATAGATCCCAACATCGATTTCAAACGGAGACAAAGAAAGTTGCTAAACCCTCAGTTTAACCCGAATCGGAGGAAGCTTGAGCAGCCTTTTGCCGTTTTATTGTTGAGATCAGCTTACACAAGTTTAGTAGGAATGGGCGTCATCTCGGATGCTCAGTTTCAGCGTGATTTTTTTCTGATAAGACAAAATGAATGGGAGGGCTACAAGGAACGTCTGAACAGTTTCGTTATGCAGGGAGACATCACGTCACCTGATTATTTCGAATTCATCGTTTTCATGCAATATATTGAGGTCAATCGTGCCCTCGGTGGGTTGTCACAGACTTTCGCAAAAAATTTCCAATCGAGAGTTGGAAATTATATAGTCGAGGGTTTGAATTTCACGGTTGCTGACCCAATGGACGGCGACGATGCAGTTATTGAGAAGATCAAACTGCTTGCTGCCGCCATACAAAGTGGAGGTTTGTGCGGCAAACTCAGCTTCGACGACAATAAACAGAGTAGTCGCGTATATATTACCATGACAAACTGTAATAATATATGGAGCCTCCAGAATTGTATTCAAAGAAAATACCGTCTCCGCTCTGACTTCTTCCTTTTTGCAGCCACGGCAGTTTTAGCGCAGCAGAGCAAATGGAGCATCAGGACGGAAAATGTTGTGTTTGACACATCGACGATAACTTTTATTGTCGAGAAGAATTAAGCATCTGAATTCCAAGAGATCAAGACCTTGGATAAAAGTAGGCGAGAAAAACGAGAGTGAGTAAGCCAATTGACAATAAGACCTTGGATAAAAGTAGGGGAGAAAAACGAGAGAGAGTAAGCCATTGACAATAACAAGAAAATTGCGAAAGTATTTTTAACAGGCGTTGTATTTTTCGCATCATTTTCTCATGTATTGTTTGTGTTTTCATTTCGAAAAGAAAGCTGAACCTGCAGAAGATCTTTTTCTCTTTTTTTGTCTCTCAATTGTCGTCGTTATCGCTGTCTTTTTATTGGAGATAACATCAATTCTACTGCAATTATAAAATGACTTCTTTACTTGGTGACGTCGTGGATGCTATCTGCAATGTACTTAACATTTTTGGTTGTGACTCCAGCCATACTGATACGTCCATCCAAGGTGCAGTAGATATGGTGACGATCGCGCATGGCGATGACTTCGTCCTTGGTCAACCCGCTGAAAGCGAACATTCCGATCTGATTGGTAACGTGATCCCAGTTCCTTGTACTTCCAGTTGCGATCAGGTTATTTACAAGCTCCACCCTCATGGAGTTAATTCGATCAGCCATGAACTTGCATTCATCAACAAAAAGTGCTTTCATGCTCTCGTCTCCCAGAATCGTGTTGATGATCCTGACGCCATGGCGCGGCGGGTTACTGTACGCAGGTCGAATCAGTCCCTTGAACTGGCTGACCACAGCCTTGGCCTCTTCGGCGTCCTTGCCCACGATGCTCAAACAACCAACACGCTGTCCGTACAACCCAAAGTTTTTGCTGTAGGATTGCACCAACCCAAAGGTGTGCCCCTCGTCCTCGAACAAGCGAATCGCTTTCGCATCAGTCTCAGCATTTCCAGAGGCAAAGCCCTGGTACGCGCAATCGAAGAAGGGCAGGTGGTTCTTGCGGAGCATAATGTCGGAGACCTGCTTCCACTCATTGTCACTCAAGTCATAGCCAGTGGGGTTGTGTGCGCAGGCGTGCAGCAAGAAGCAGCTGCCATCATCAGCCGCATCCATGTCTTCTATGAGCCCCTCAAAGTCAACCTTGCGGTTCTCAAAGTCGTAATAGCGGTACTTTCTCACCTCGAGCCCTGCATTCTGCATGATGGGAATGTGATTGCCCCAAGTCGGATTGGGAACGTAGATGTTCTTCTTGGGGAAGAACTTGTTCAAGTATTCCCCAAAGATTCGGAGACCTCCAGTTCCACTGAGGGTCTGAACACCTTGGATATTGTCAGCCCTTTTCCCGTACGCAAATTCAATCGAGTTGCCGATGAACTCTTGGCAGCCAGAAATTGGGCTGAGGGTAAGGAAAGTGAGTGGGTAGGTAATGTGAGTCGACATGGTGAGCAGCATGCAAGAGGGTCGGGGTCGGCTCATTCGTATCTTTCTTGCTCACTTACCTGTACTCCTGGTCAAGTTTCCCGGCCTTGAGCTGCTCTGCCAGAATACCCTCGGCCTGACGCACGCACGTTAAGACAAAGGGTTTGCCTTCGTCCGTTCTGTAAGCTCCAACCCCAACATTCACTTTCCTTGGATCCGAATCAGCTGTGACAAAAATGAAAACAGGGGCGTTAAAGATATATGTTCGTGCTCTTCTTTCTCATGGTACATAACTTACCTTTAAAGGAATCGTTCAAACCGACAATTGCATCCGGTGGTGCCAGTGGAATGCCGGTAAAGTGGCTGGCAGTTCTGCGGGTGTGGGAAGCAAACGATGGAGACATATGATTAATTGCTCCTTTCAACAAAGGACTGGCTTTATTTTGGATCATGCCCCTAAGGGATAAGGTACGGACTGTTAAACTCTGATGTAATATTCTCAGGTGTCCTGCAGGGTTGATAGATGCTGCTAGAGCGCGACGAATCTCCAAATTAAGGTGACAAAGCTGAAAATTCATTAATCATTTCATCCACTCGATTTGATCGCCGCACAATATTCAGCAATTGCGTTCCTGGCCCGAATTAATCAAAACACAAGAACATAAAGCCACCACACACTCACGTACAATCCATTGACCATGAGTTTGATGTCATCTGGCGGTGGGTTTGGGGGAGGGGGCATGACGGCTGGCGGTGGCATGGGAATGGCTGCGATGTCGTACCAGGCCCCCCATCCTGGGCACAATGTGCCAAAGATGGCAGATCATTCAGCAGGAGTGCCCCTGAAAGCTGACGGAGTAACAACGGAGGACCGCGTAAAAGAGGAAAATTTTGTCACCACGAACATTGTCTCCTTCGACGTCGTGAACAGCATGACATCAAATATCCACGTGGCTGACCGAACTGGTGATATTCGTAGCATGAGCAAGGAGAAGCGAGACATTCTCCCTATGAGCGACTTGTCCCTCAAAACGACGACCGACCCTGACCACTATAAATTTCTGAAGAAGTTCATCAAGAAGGGAAGCAACCTCAAGGAGGTGATAACGCACTTCATCCCTTCGTCTTCGTCTTCTTCTTCGTCTTCTTCTTCGTCTTCGTCTTCGTCCCAAGATTCTTCTGATACCATTCAATTCAAGAACATCCTCAACTACTGCTCTTCCGTCAAGCACAACACCCCTCCACCCCTCTCCATGCTGACAAAGTCGTCCTTAGTCAAGCAGAAACCTCTCCCACAGCCTAATGGTTCCACCAAGCACGCCCTGGCGATAAAAATTTGTCCGACAGAGAAGGAGCTGGTGGTATTACCGGAGGAGCTTTTGGGCATCTGTTTTGGTATGATTGTTAACGCTCTCCCTGAGAGCGAATTTGGCAACGAAATCAGCCTCCCTTTACCGGCTCACTATGGAGACATGATGAGGGAGATCCTCATCGACGCGTTGAACGTGAGCGGGGCCACCGGCGGGGGCGACAGTAGGAAATTCTACCCTCGACACGTGACTGCCCTGGTTGGATGCATGCAGCAGCAGTTCAAATCAATTTGCAAGGTCATCGGTGGGACAGGGTCCCCCTTCTTGGACTTTCTCAAGAAAGAATTGACCGTAACGACGGAAAAAAACAGAAGAGCGAAGGCCCCCACGGCGGGCCAGCTGCTTCTTGAGAACGAGCAGCCTGTCATCGTCACTGTCACCAAGAATGATGAATACACTGAGGTGAATGTGGTGCGTCTGGCTGGGCTCGCCCCTCGTGACCAGCACGAGACAAGCCTTGTGAAGAAATACATCACTATAACGACACAATCATCCCCAAACACCCTCGGACTGAAAGAGATGGCGACTAGGAGCATGGCGTCCATGAAGAACATCTATCCAGAGAAACGAGTCTCTGCTGTCGTCTTCTATGGCTGCACAAATAGCGAGGAGGCGAAGAAAGAAATCAAAGCTGTAAGCGAATTCAGCAATCTTGACGATAACCGATTCTTCGAGGCGAGCAGCCCGGCCGTCACGGTTGGCTGTTGCATCCTTGCCTCCTCGCTGGATAGGCGGATCGCTACCAAGATGAATTACAGTGATGCTCTCGGGTGCGCAGTAGGGATCAAATTCGATTTTGGGGAATTTTCTCTCATCCAGACTGTATACGACCACGATAAGACAATTCCAACCAAACCCATGAAAATCAACTTGAGCAGCAGTGCGATCGCCTGCATGAAGGAAAAGAAGTGTTTGCTTGAAAACGTTAGCCAGGCAGAAGTGGACAAGTACGCCTCCAACAAGTTCGTTAAGCTGCGCGAAGAGGTTGCTTTGAACTTCAAATGCACACTGGTGCAGAAGCGATTCCGCGATGGTATCTGGGAAGAAATAATCGACGAAGAGAACGACACCAGGTTGCTTACTCGGTTTGATTCAGAGTCAGAAAAGCTAATTGCCTGTGACTGTGCCCGGGTCAGCGTGGAAGTGGATTCCAATTGCATGGTGATCAAGAAGATTTACGAGGACGGCCAGGACATTGCTACTGCGCAGGAAAACGAGAGCAGCAGCAGGCGCACGAAGAATATAGCTTGGACGGTCGTATGCCTTTTCTTGATTGGTTTGGTGTACAGGAGCTACACTGTCACTTACAAGTTCGACCAGAATGTCAAGAAGTTGCAGGCATTTTACACGCACATGGGCGTCAAGTTTAAAAGCCAAAGTGAAATGGAGTGCCGCTACATCATTCATAAGTACGGCGACAACGTTGGGAAGCTCTGGAAGAAGTTGGAGGACAAGTACGGGGAACCGGTCTTGGAATGGTGGGAATACCCCGAAAAAGAGGGAGACGAGGAAGAAGAGAAAGAGGAGGATTTGGACGGCGATGCCAAGGGTGAAACTGACAGCGCTAACAAAGACGAAACTAACAGCGACGACGCTGAGCTATAATGACCAAGCAGAATGAAAAAAGGAAGTTCCACCCAAAATATTTTTCCAGGGAAACAAGCTTTCAGCCTTTTTTCTACCACCACTTCCATGTATATAATCCAAGTTGCGTGACACCAATCTTCTCATGAAATCGTGCAAACATCACCTATAGTAACGCTCATCTTCCGCAGCATTGTTTTTCGCTTCTTTTGACAAACTCCACAATCGCTCACTCTCCCTATATAAAAACCTGTCATAATTTTGACAGCCTGCTTAGAATGGAAGTTGAACAAGTCATCTGTACAGTCTTTTCGCCCCCCAGAATACCGCAGCATCGAACTGACCCCCCCCGGATGGTGCTTGATGTATTCTGTGACGTCATAAATTTTTTTCCCACAAGTAATCCAGCAGCTCTCAAGAGTACAATGTTTCCGTAACTCGCATAATGAGTATGTTTTAGTGCGTTTCCCCTGTTCCTTGACTTTATTTGCCTCCGCACGGCATACACTACAGGTCTGACCCATCTCAGTGACCTCCTCAGGCTTAAGTAACCTTACTCTCCCAGTAGACATGTCACAGGTGATGGTCCCCGGGTCAACAATCTCTAGAATCTCACTGATGGATAATGCCTGCAAATTGTGAGAAATGAACTTGCTCTTGCCTACCCACTTTCCATCTTGCGATGCGCTGGGGAACTCTTGGGGATTGTTGTGGTTTATTTCAACTTCGAAGAGTTGCGCATGCCCCCCACAAATTGGAGCATGGCCTTTCAGGCTACTCATTGCGAGTTTTTTCCGGAGGCAAAACCACCCTCAAACACGCTTATCTACAATATGGGGGCTATGAGAGAGTTTGAACAAGTTAATTATTTTCTTTGAGGGGTGCTCCACATAAGTTTCTGCAGAGATGGAGACAAATTCAGAAGAAACTGAAGAAACGAAGAAACGACAACGATTTTGGGCTTCATTTTTAACTTGTAAAGAAAAGAAATTAACGGCCTTGAAAACCCCAACACTGCACTTTTGAGATACACACAACCCCAAGTTACCGATATTTAAATCCCTTCTCTGTCTCGCATCTACTCCACACCAACAACGACAACAGCTTTTTGATAGCTTGTTTAGCATGGACCAACAAGAGCAAGAAGAGGAGTATGATGGTTTCAATGAGGAGCCCGTAGTACATCATGAGCAATCACAGTCGCATTCTGAAGATGCACCGCTCAGCCGTCCGCACTCCCTCAGCTCTGTGGTGGATGTCGACCACCCCAACCATCCTCAGCCCCAAGATTACTACATGCCCTTGTCGAACCTGCTTCCAGTTAGGAGAGCTATGCTTTACGTGCCAGTCACCTTTATACACAGTAACCGATGCACTTTTAGCGATGTCATGTCAGTAAGCAACTCTGCTCGCGTGACCAAGGAGAAGAAAAACAAATACAACACATCTCACCGGGTGAGGTTTCCATATGCTGATAGTTCCCAATTCAAATCCATGGCTGGCGGCATCGACGAAAAACACATGACAATGTTGGAGAGAAAGCTGAATCAGGAAGCGAGGACGAAGAGGAACCGAGAGCTGCACGAAGAGAGGAGATTATTCATGGAGAGGTTGAAAGTTGAAAGGGAGCAAAGGAGCGCGATTGAGAGCGCTGCTGTTATACAGATTCAAAAGATAACTAGGGGCTTCCTAAAGAGACCAAGATCGGATTATACACTTGCTGTAAAGGAGAGCCGGGAGGCCAGCCGATTTCTCATGAATGCCAAAAGCAAACTCACGAGTGATTTGCTTGAAATGACGGAAATAATCGGGCTACCTCCCATTCCTGGCATGACTCTCGACAGCAAGAAAATGATTGAACAGCAGCGCCAAGAACATTTGCTCAAGTTGCGGGACGACCAGGCCAAGGCTAGTGTCCAGATCCAGAGTTGCATTCGTCAGCGTATTGGCACTAAACGGGTGAATGAGATTCGCAGGATTAGGCACGAGGAGAAAATTAGATTGTTGGCGATTAAAATCCAAAAATCATGGAGGGGTATGGTAGGAAAGAGGATATATAAAAAGATGGTGTGGACGGAGCAGAGTGCTGCCATCACCTTCATCCAGAACAGAATAAGAATGAAGAGGGCCAGGTTGCAGAGTGAAGCTCTTAGGAAAGCTAAATCGACCGAGAAGAGAAGGATGTTTGCGGCCATCAAGGTCCAGAGCATGTGGCGGGGAAAGGTTTCTAGGCGAAGTCACGTATGCCAATCTTACGAGAAAAAGAGGTTATTATTTCAAAGGAAGAGCATGAAACTTGGGCAGGCTCAATCTTTACCTTTTGATCTCGTCGAGGAAAAGAAGGAGGAAGTCGACTGGCTGGAGAAGAGTAAGAAAGGGGAGTTGCTGGAAAACGTCTTGAGCGAGAAGACACTCACACAATTCAAGGCCGAGCATCCTGACCTCTGAGGAAACTCCTTATTTCGTGGTGATTCTATTTCTGTTGGGAACCCTAAACGGCATACTTATTGAGATTGCACAAATATTGTAAGAAGTGTGTATACTTTCGCTGCAAACGTTTCAATTACACTTAAATTGTTGTTAGTCAGTCACTATCATTGTCATCATTGTTAAATGTAGTCTTCTTTCCCTGAAACTCGGCAATAGTTTTCTTCGCTGACTGCTTTGCAAGCCACGACGGGTGCTCCCTCTTTTTATCCTTCCAATCCTTGCCACTCTCGGCGATTTCAGATGACTTTATCATCTTCTTGCTATCGTTATTGCAATTACTGCTGCTGCTGCTGCTGCTGCTGCTATTCTTGGTACTACTGCTGTTATTGTCGTTTTTATTGTTGTTGCCTTCCTTATCAGATGGCTTTTTGTCCTTCTTCTCCCTCCAATTCACACTCGAGTTCCACTTCTTCCCCTTGCTCCTCGCTTCCATTGCCTGCGCTTTCGCTCGCCGAGCGCGCTGACCCTTGCGATTCTTTGATTTCGTCGTCGCAGTCCATTCATCTTCACCACCTCCTGGACCATAAATGGCAGAATCATCGTTGCCATTGCTGTCATTCTCATCTAGGGCGGAAGCACCCCCCGCGCCGTCAAAAGAAAGAAAAACACCCGACTGAGAGGTAAAGTTATTCATCTTTGGTTTCTTGCTCCAAACATTGGAGCTCGGAGGCGGGGGGGAAGAGGAATCGGCATTGGGATTCCCTCCCTTTTCGTTCTTCTTTCTCTTTTTCGTACCAATGCTCTTCTGTATTGATAATTTCTCACTCTCCGCCAACATCTTACGACGGTGATTCGTAACTTTTTTGTTCAGATTGTCCATCACAGAGCATAGCTGCGAGGAAGAAAGGAGTTTCTCTGTGAATCCTCGGAAAAAGGTGTCGCCAGGGTGGCTCTTCTCATACTTCTCTAACGGGTCGTTCCCCATACCAGTATTCGCAAGCCCCAACCTACGGAAACAAACCGCCATAACGATCTGATTGTCAACCGCCTTCAAAGCTGCCAGCTCTTTCTCCAGCTGTTTTTCTTCGAAAGAGTTTGACGATTTCAGCCTCTTGGCGACCTTGGCTACCTCTTGGTTTTTTACTTGTTTGATCTCACGCCGCAGCACGTTCGTTGCGTTCGTGGTTAGCTTCTCTTCATCTGTGTATTGGTATTGGGACTGCTCGGAACGGGGACGCTTCTGTTTCGGGCCCAGGGAGGGCATCTAGGATTGGTGAAGATGTTCTCGGGATGAAATTTTTTGCCCCCCCGAGGGCGGTTCGTTACTTGGGGAGAGGGAGATGCTCAAAAATGTCCGAAAATCTATATTATTACCATGTTTCAATAAGAAGGCTCGTGGAATTGTGGTCAAAAATGCATGATAAGAATATAAGAATTGGCAAAGATTCTTTGCCAATCGGCCCTCTCTCTTCCCTCCCCCCCCCCCTTCTGGCCCACGCGTGGCGCTTGCATACGCTTGCCCACGCTTAACCCCTCCCAAATCACTCCCTACTCCCCAACGATAACAAAAAAATGCTCCCCTCCAGGCACTACCATGGCAGCACCTCCCTCTCCACAATCCAGCTCCCCCGCCGCGCCCTCTACATTCTCTTAGCCTTAATGATCATCGTCTTCCTCCTCCAAGGCATGATGTACGGTCGGTCCCTGGAGAAATTGAACGACGAGGCGAGCATGCGTGAGATCGTAATAAGCAATCTCCGCCAGCAGAGCCCGGAGGCCTCGGCGAAAGAGAATTTGAACACCATCGCGCACCTCCAGAAATCAATCGGGGCGATGCAGGAGAAGTTGGGGTCGGCGGAGGAGGCAAACAAGGCGCACCACGAGGAGCACCACGAGAACGAGGTTGTGTTGAAGAACAAGATAGACAGTTTGAAGGAGCTGGTGAAGAGCTACGAGGAGGTATTGGCCGGCCAGCAAGGAATGGGCGGTTCCAACGAGCTGGCCGGCTCCAACCAGCTGGCCGGCTCCAACCAGCTGGCCGGCTATTCCGGCGGCCAGATCAGCAGCGGCCAGATCAGCAGCGGCCAGAACCTGCAGTTTGTGCACATCCCAAAAACAGCCGGAAGCGTGATCGCCTACGCCAGCGACCGGAACGCCTGGTCCTTCGGGCACCAGCCCTTGAACCGCGCCCGCTCCCAGCAGAGCTTCACCTGGGAACCCTGCGCCGATAGGGACCACCAGACGGACGTGGCCGGGCAGTGCTCGTTCTACCACGTTCCGCCTGAGTGGTTCGACCCGCCCATGGGGCCCTATGAGGGGAAGACCCTTTTCACTATTCTGAGGGATCCCTACCAGAAGTTGATATCCGAGTTTAATTGGATTTGTTGGGCGGCGCGGGGGGTCGCCACGCAGAAATTCGACGCCGTCCAGCGGATTCTGGACATCGACGGCAAGAGCTATCTCACCGTCCCGCCTCTCAAACACGCGCAAGACAACGAGAACATCCGCCGGTGCCAGCAGGACAGGGAGATAATGAACGAGTTCTTCCGCAAGGCGGTAAGCACCCAGACGGAGCGGCGCAGCTCCTATGAGATGATGACCGACTGCCACCTGATCCCCCAGCACATCTATACCCAATCTATAGACCACGTCTTCTGCGACATGCCGGCGATGAAGGCCTTCCTCGCCCAGGGCGGGTACGACATCGAGGCAAAGAGCAAGCTCAAGGACAGCACCTTACATAAATACGACGTCGAGAAACTCCTCGACCGCGACGTCATTGACCTCATCAATGACGTTTACAGCGAGGATTTCGACCTGTGCGATGATTTTCAAATGATATAGGGTACGACTTTTGTACTGTGGAGCTGTTGACAGCAAAGTAAAAATTTTAAGTAGCAAAGTAAACTGGTATGGCGTTTTTGAGTAAAAAAACTAAAACTAAAACATCCGTTGTTTGTTGTTCGTTAACCTCAATATCATTTACCAACTTTACTATTATCATTATTAGCAAAAACACATAAAAAATCTATCATAATCATTTTCATCATTTCATCATCTCCTCACTTCACTGTTGGGGTGAGCGTCCCTCACTTCCCTTCCCTTTCATTAGCGTCCCTCCCCTCCCTTTCATTAGCTTCCATCACTTCAATAATTTGTTTTCCTCCACCTTGTCCACCTTGTCCACCTCCTCCACTTCATTTTAATTTTCATTTTCATTTTAATTTTCATTTTCAGCCTCATTTTCAGCCTCAGCCTCAGCCTCAGCCTCAGCATAGCTGCTCATAGCCTCATTAAATTGAAGTGCCAAACTATTTGCCGACCGATACCAAAAGAAAACCAGCACAGCCAATATCGTGGCCAGGTAAGGCGTGGACGCCCCCAGGCTCCCGACCCCGAATATGAGCACCTGCTGTATCATGCTCCCCCCCGACTTCCCCAGGGGATTCCCGATGACGTCCACGGCCGCCTTCCCCTTGGTCTTGGACTCGTCGTCCAGGGGAATGTAGGCCATCTCCTTGCACGGGTCGAAGAGCGAGTACTTGCTGCTCTTGGAGAGAATGTTCTGCGCGGCGCCGACGAAGACGGCGAGCATGAGGGGCGTGAGCCCCAGGGCGCCGGCCGCGGGTCCGAACGCCCCGGGGAAGAGGGTCAGCGCGAAGAACGCCAGCCCGGTCACGCCGATCATCGTGGGGGTGACGAGGGCGGCCGTCCTCCAGCCGAACTTGGAGAATATCTTGCGGCCGACGAGCATCATGACCAGGGTCACGAGGCCGGTGGTGGAGGAGAAGTTCCCCATGAAGGCGGAGTAGTCGGAGGGGTTGGGGTACGCGAGCTTGAGCTTGGCCTTCCAGGACACCTCCACGATGTTGATGCACATCCCGTAGGAAACGACCAGCGTCGCGAGGTTTCTGATGTAAGGGGACGAGGCCAGGAAGAGAAAGCTCTCCTTGATGCCCATCTTGACCTTTTTCTTGCCCTTGCCTTTCTTGGACGGGTTCTCCTTCCTGGGCACCACGCAATTGGGGTCTGTCACGACCTTGGCCTGCATGTACCGGTACGTCGCGAGCATGGTCGTCCCGGACGCCAGCACCGCCCCTATCAGCAGCTTCAAGCTGGCGCCCCACGCGTCCACGCCCGGGGGCAGTCGGGACCGGATCTTGGACACCAGCTTCACGTACTGGCCGCTGAATATGAGCGCCACGTTCGCGCCCATGCCGAACAACGGGTAGTACTTCTTGGCCTCCTCCAGCGAGGTCACGCTGTTCGCGAAGCCCCAGAAGAGGAGGCTCACCACCACGCTGCCCCACATCTCCGCCAGCACGTAGAACATCGCGTACGTCCAGTTCCGCAAAATGGCAATGGGGGCGGAGAACCCCGCGGGGAGCGCGGTGAGGAGCCAGTCGCAGAGCGCGTGGGGGTGGATCACGCCGGACAGGGGGTACAGCACGAAGGCGAAGGTCGCGAAGAAGGCAAGGAACGACACCACGATCGTCTGGAAGACGTTCTTCTGGGACATTCTGTCCGTCATCTTGCTGTAGAGGACGGTGAAGCTTATCGCGGAGGGCAACGTCACGTAGGTCTTTAGGAAGGGTATTACCTCCGCACCGGACCCGCGGGCGGTTACCATTAGCACGTCCTTGGTGTCGCGGAGGATGGTGTAGTTGAACAAGATGCAGAAGAATATCAAGGCCAGGGGGAGGAGCTTTTTGCGTTCATTGGCTGGAGGGATGCGGGAGCTTATCCGGGACTATTAAAAAAACACACACACACAAACAAAAAGAGTGTTGGAACGTGGGTGGTAGAAAGGAGAAGAAGAAAATGTGTCAGAAATGTGTCAGAAAATGTGTCAGTGAACGCGTCAGTAAACGCGTCAGTAAACGCGTCAGTAAACGCGTCAGTGACAAACTCATTCGCCCACGTCATCGTCAAACGACGCAAAAAACAGCCCAACAACACCACT
>Ga0115555_1000891_pt1 | contig 20618 bp, 15 predicted proteins | sample COGITO_mtgs_1104_2_FD_87285 | JGI IMG/M metagenome (GOLD analysis project Ga0115555, IMG submission 87285) | Pelagic marine microbial communities from North Sea - COGITO_mtgs_110407 | ecosystem: Environmental > Aquatic > Marine > Epipelagic | place: Germany:Helgoland, sampling site Kabeltonne... | reverse complement strand
GATCGCTATCTGGCGAAGCTGGTTGAGGCCGGCATATCCGTCACCATCTGTGAGCAGATCGGCGACCCGGCTACCAGCAAGGGCCCGGTAGAGAGACAGGTTGTTAGAATCATCACACCGGGAACGGTGAGCGATGAAGCCCTGCTGGACGAGCGCCGCGATAATTGCCTGCTCGCCATCAGCGCTAGCGCAGGCAAGACTGCCGCGCAGAAAACCTATGGCATTGCCTTCATGAATATCAGCAGCGGCAGATTCGTGCTTAGCGAGATACAAGGCCTGGACGCGCTGACCTCCGAGATAGGTCGCATCCAGCCTGCCGAGATTCTGCTGCAGGAAGAGCTGACTAAGGTGGAAGCCGCACTCAATCATCCTGCGAAACGCAGGCGACCGATTTGGGAGTTCGAGCTGGAGAATGCCACCCGGATCCTCACCGAACATTTTAATACCCGCGACCTCTGTGCCTTCGATTGCGAAGATCTGAGCGCCGCCCTGCAGGCTGCCGGCTGCCTCATCCAATACGCGCGGGAAACACAGAAATCGGACCTGCCGCATATCCAAGGCATACAGGTAGAGCGTCAGGAGGACAGCGTCATCTTAGATGCCGCCAGTCGCCGCAATCTCGAACTGGATATCAATCTAGCCGGGGGCAAAGACAATACGCTGCTCTCGGTGATCGACCGCACGGCGACAGCTATGGGCAGCCGCCTGTTATCGCGCTGGATCAATCGACCACTTAGGCAACGAAGCCAGCTGCTGTTGCGACAGCAGGCGGTCGCCGCACTAAAGAGTGACTATCACTTCGAGGCTCTGCATGAGGTGCTGCAGAACATAGGCGACTTGGAGCGCATCATCGCGCGCCTGGGATTGCGCTCGGCGCGCCCGCGGGATCTGGCAAAGCTGCGCGACGGTCTAGCTCAGCTTCCGGAACTGCAACAGCAGCTATCGACGATGACGGCCACCTCCATTTCCGAGATAGCACAGCGCATACGCGAGTTTCCCCAGCAGAGCGCATTGCTGGCTCGCGCCCTTGAGGAGAACCCTCCAGTAGTTATCCGCGAGGGAGGCGTGGTCGCCACAGGCTATGATGCCGAGCTTGATGAGCTGCGCAACCTGAGCAGCAACGCCGGCCAGTATCTAATCGACCTGGAGGTGCGTGAAAAGGAACGCACCGGCATCGCCACGCTCAAGGTCGGCTACAACCGTGTGCACGGTTATTACATAGAAATCAGCAAGGGCCAGGCTGGCGTCGAACTCCCTGCCGAATACGTGCGCCGGCAGACACTGAAGAACGCCGAGCGTTTCATCACCCCGGAACTGAAAGAATTCGAAGACAAGGTACTCAGCGCGCGCAGCAAATCCCTGAGCCGCGAGAAGGCTTTGTATGACGCCTTGATAGAAGAGCTCGCCACGGAGCTTACTCGGCTGATCACCAGCGCCGAGGCTCTCGCCGAGCTGGATGTCCTTAACTGCTTCGCCGAGCGCGCGGTGAATCTTGAATACTGTGAGCCGGTGTTAAGCGATGAGCCGGGCATAACTATCGAAGGCGGCAGGCACCCGGTTGTGGAGAAAGTCACCGCCGACACCTTCGTTGCTAACGACGTCTGTCTAAACCTCACGCAGAAGATGCTAATCATTACCGGACCGAACATGGGCGGCAAGTCCACCTATATGCGGCAGACCGCATTGATCACCCTGCTCGCCTTGTGTGGCAGCCACGTGCCGGCTACCGCAGTAACCCTAGGCCCCATAGACAGAATCTTTACTCGCATCGGCTCATCCGACGATCTCGCCGGTGGCCGCTCTACCTTCATGGTGGAAATGACCGAGACGGCGAATATCCTGCACAACGCCACAGAAAACAGCCTGGTGCTTATGGATGAGATTGGCAGAGGCACCAGCACCTTCGATGGCCTGTCGCTAGCATGGGCCGCCTCGGTATATATCGCCGAGCACGTGAAGGCCTACACCCTATTCGCCACACACTATTTTGAACTGACCATCCTGCCGGAGACTTATCCTGCGATCGTTAACGTGCACCTGGACGCGATCGAGCACGACAACGGCATCGTATTCCTGCATGCCGTCAAGGCGGGGCCGGCCAACCAGAGTTATGGCCTGCAGGTAGCCCAGCTAGCGGGCATACCGCGCGCAGTTATTGAGAAGGCCCGAGAAAAATTGCAGCAATTGGAGAATGACACGCCGGCTCAAGCACCAACAGTAGTCAGCCCCTTCACATCCTCCTCGGCGCCCGCATCCGAGGCCGGCTCGCCATTCCAGAGTGAGATGTTTGCCACCGCGCCCCATCCTGCCGTGGACTTTCTGCAGAGGCTGGAAGTCGATGAGATCACCGCGAAAGAAGCGCTGAAAATTCTTTATGAGCTGAAACAGAAAACAGATGGCTGAATGTGGGTCCAAACTAGAAACTAAACTAATAAATCCTCTAGCCGAATGGAAAACTGCCGAAAAAAACTGATAGAATGCACGCCGCGAAGCCCCGCCATTAGCCGTTAAAAGGCGCCCAAAGGTGACCAGGGCGAGCGACAAGCCAGATTGGCGCAATTGAAAAAATTAGCCAGAATTACCAGAATCAAAGGGTTGGAGATAACATGACATTCATAGTAGGTGACAACTGTATTCGCTGTAAGCACACTGACTGTGTTGAAGTATGCCCCGTAGACTGCTTCTATGAAGGACCTAACTTTCTAGTAATTCACCCCGACGAGTGCATCGACTGTGCGCTATGCGAACCGGAGTGCCCAGTTGATGCGATCTACGCGGAAGACGAACTGCCTGAAGATCAGCAGGGCTTCCTTACCTTGAACGCCGAGTTGGCGGAAGTCTGGCCAAACATCACCGAGAAGAAAGATGCCCTGCCCGATGCAGAGGAATGGACCGACAAGAAGAACAAACTGGAGTTTCTGGAGCGCTAGTCTGGCGCCTTAGCCTTTGACGAATTCAGCACAGGGACTCTTAGAGATATTGCACGCACAGGGGCTCTTCATTAACAGGGGCTTCATTTAGCTGGTAACAGCCTCGACGGGTCCACCGAATCACCCGCTTCACGAATCTCAAAGTGCAGCATAGGCACACCCGAAGAATTCTCCCCCACCTCGGCTATCTTCTCTCCCGCTCGAACCCTAGCCCCCTCGTTCACCAGCATACGCGAATTATGGGCATAGGCACTCAGGTAGCGATCGCTGTGACGAATGATGATCAGGTCGCCGGTACCCTGTATGCCACGCCCGGAATAGACCACATCGCCGTCGCCTGCCGCCAACACGGGATCACCGACACTCCCCGAAATATCCAACCCCTTACTAACCCCGGAGCGAAACCCTCTGATCACACGGCCGGAATGGGGCCACTGCCAGGAAACCGCCAGCGGCGTTCTTGACACCGGTTGCCGTAATACCGAGCCCGACGGTGAGCTCCCTGCCCTCGCCCTGGCAACGGAGTTATTAGCGACAGCGGTACCTAGATTCGACGTCGACACGCCGGCGCCATTCGCTACGATATTATTCAGGTCCAGATTGATTTCTCTATCGACAAAGATGGTATAGGGCGGGCTCAAGCCATTCGCTATCGCCAGCGATCTAAAATCCAGATCATATTGGAAGGCGATGGAGAACAGGGTATCGCCAGGTTGCACACGGTGTATACGCGGCGTAGATGCTGCGGCAGTACTTTGCGCCGGCCTGGATTCAGTAACGCTGCGCTGCGAACTCGACGCTGCGCTGGCTGTTCTCGAACTACCATCGCCAGTACTGGAAGAGACTCTAGCCGGCCCCGAGTTTTCGAGTCGAAAACTACTATCCGGCGTAGAGCTATCGACAATAATTGGCGCGGTGAGCACCTGGCGTTCACTCTGCTCAGAGATCGGTGCCTGATAACCCCCGGCGCAGGCACTGAGTAGCGCCAGGCCTGCCAATGACAGACATCGAATCTTGCTAAGCTGTGTGAATGAAGTGGCCATATCAATCGCTGTGCCGTGTTGGTTTTGCGGCAAACACCCTCTGTAGTGATACAACAACTACGACACCTAATACAAGAGTCAGTGACGCAGGCAGAACCATGGTAAAGCCTTCCTCCCCCTGCCAGGGCCAGAGCGCCGTTACCGAGCCCAGCAGCATGCCGCTGATGAATCCGTAACTAAGTTGATGGTGATCGCGCAGCATCCAGGAGAGGACACGGGTAAAGATAAGCAGGCCCGTAGCGCAACCCATCATGAACACTAGAATATAGGGCCAGTCGAAGCCAATCAGCGCACTGAGGATAAATTCATACACGCCTAACAATAAGAGAATGAAGGCACCGGACAGGCCGGGCAATATCATCGCACTAATGGCGATGGCGCCGCTGAAGAAGACATACAGCAGCGACAGTTCCGCCGATCGCGGAGTGATCAAGCCTATAGACACCGCGAGCGCCAGACCGAGTAGCAGCGCCAGAACATTCTGCCAGGCAGCGATGGAAAACTCATGGCGCAACAACCAGGTAGAGGCCAGCACCATACCAATAAAAAAGGCCATCAGTGGCGCAAAATAATTCTCTAACAGAAACAATACGGTGTTCGCGGAAATTAACAGCCCGGATAATATGCCCGCCGCGAGGATAAGCAAAAAGCTGCCATTAATATGCTGCCAGACTAGGGCAAACTTACCGGTGAACAATAGGGCACAGACGCGAAGGTCGACGGCGCGAATAGAAAACACCAGCTGATCATAAATCTTAGTAATAACGGCGATGGTGCCACCGGAAATGCCGGGCACGGAATCACCCAGGCCCATGGCGACACCTTTCAGGTACAGCATAAATTTGCCGCGCGGCGTTGCGATAGAACTGTCGCTGTTCTGCTGCCGCCCGCTTGAGTTGTCAGACATGATCAAGCCATTGCATCCGTTACTTTAGTACAGAATCATTGTAGAACAGAGCTATTCTAGTTCAGGGCTATTCTAGTTCAGAGTTCTTCCAGTACAGAGTTATTCGAGTACAGAATTATTCCAGGACAGGAAATGCCTAGTGCTGCAACTGGCCCACTAAAAGGGGTACGAAGCGAACCGCCTCCAGAACCTCGGCGGTAAACTCTCTACCGTGACGCGTAATCAGTTGCAGCTCCTGCTGATTGTCGCCGCCGACGGGAATAACCAGACGACCACTCTCTTTAAGCTGTTCGAACAACTCTCTGGGAACCTGCTGCGGTGCCGCCGTGGTGATGATTGCATCATAGGGACCGTTGTTAGCCCAGCCTGCACTGCCATCGCCGTGGCGGAAATTAATATTGCGTAGCTTCAGCAGCTTTAAGTTTCTCTTGGCTTTATCCAGCAGGGGTTTGATGCGCTCGACCGTGTAAACCGTTTTCGCCAACTGTGCCATCACCGCGGTCTGGTATCCGCAGCCGGTGCCAATCTCCAGCACCGTGTCCAGAGGGCCGCTCTTGAGCAGCGCCTCGGTCATCTTCGCAACCACATAGGGCTGTGAAATCGTCTGGCTGTGACCGATGGGCAGGGCCACGTCCTCATAGGCTCTATGGGAGAGCGCCTCGTCGAGGAATATATGACGCGGCGTGGAGCGAATAATATCCAACACCTCCATGCTGTCTATGCCCTGATCTATCAATCTACCTAAGAGTCGTTCCCGCGTGCGCTGCGATGTCATCCCAATGCCGCTCAGATTTGGTTTACCGTTTCCGCTGCTACTCAAGTCTAAAGTCCTATGTGTTCTGCTTCTATGATGTTATTGCTCAGGCTCATGCATGCTCTTTAGTCACACAGAGCTCTCTCAGCAAACTCGTGGCGTAGGCCCCCTTACCGAGGGAGAAGTCCAATAGTAGGTCACCCGGCCCTTCTGGCCGTTCAGTCGACCCTGCGCCTGCGCCCGCACCCTCGCTCTGCCGCCATTCCCAACTCAGATCGATGGGACGGAAACGTAGCGGCCTGCGCGCAGCCTTTAATCCAAAATGCTTAAGACCCGCCATCAGCGTAGAAAATTCTTTGCACACTGCATCTTCAATATCGGCAGCTTCGCCGTAGCTTACATATTTATCTTTAGAATCGATCTCACCGGGCAACGGGCCGGTGATATGAATATCGAACTGCTCCAGCCTCTGCTGCAGGGTTTCATCCCATTCCAGACCCTGCTGCAGCGCGAAGCAACGCTCTGTCCCATCCAGATTCAGCACATCGCCGGTTACGTAACGGTTCCAGTTGCCTAGCTGCAGCCGCTTGGAGAGCAATTGATTGAATAGATAGGATCTGGCGGCAGAGAACAGCATGCTGCGTTTAAACCGCTGCTTGGGTATTGCCTGGCTATTGACGGCGGCAGCCGAGGGGTCTAGCTCGGCACTCATCCAAGCCTGCACCTGGGTGAGATTACTCAACTGCCTGCCGAAACGCTGGGAACCGAAGTAATTCGGTACGCCTGTGCGCTCAATCTGCCGCAGCCTCTCCTCGAATTCCTCTGGGCTGCCATTGCAGTCGCGCAGCACGATCCTAAAATGGTTTGTGCGATGACTGCCAATCTTTAGCTTGCGTAAGTTCCTATGGCTCTCGAGAATATGGAGTGAATCGCTCTCCAGGGCTGCCAGCTCGCCATCTCTGCTTGGGGGTAGCTTGATACTAAACCATTGCCGGGTCTGAGCGCGCCGGTCTTTCATGCCGGAGTAGCCGATCTCGGATCTGTGCACGCCGGATACCTCACTCAGCCGTTTGGCAACATCGACGGTAGACTGATCTGTCTTCTCGATGCGCAGATACAGATGCTCGCCCTTCCCGGTAGGTTTGAATCCCAGCTGTTCGTCGACCTGAAAGTCCGCGAACTCCTGCTTCAGTGTCGCGCTTAACTCGGTCTTGCCATTGGCGTAGGCCAGACTATCGATACTGTTGAAGGCCTCGATTGCAGAGCTAGCATCGGATGCAGAAGAATTATCACGCATTGCCGGCCAGAAGCACTACAGCCGCACAGGCAATACCTTCCTTCCTGCCAATCGCACCCAGACCTTCTGTCGTAGTTGCCTTCAGATTAAGCTGCTGTTCGGGCAGCTCCAGCAAATAGGCCAGACTCGAAATCATGTTGACACGATGGGGGCTCAACTTCGGCACCTCGGCGATGACCGTGATATCTACATTGATCAGATAGCGTTCCTGCGAATCCATCAGGGCAAGTACATGCTTAAGCAGATCGCCACTTGAGGCACCGGCAAACTGGGGATCGGTGTCGGGAAAATGCAGGCCTATATCCCCGGCACCCAGTGCGCCCAGAATTGCATCACACAGCGCATGCAGGATTACGTCGCCATCGGAGTGCGCGAGCAGACTCATCTTGTCCGGCAAGGACACACCCGCCAGAATTAGCGGCTTATTCTCACTGTACTCGTTGGCAAATCGGTGTACGTCGTAACCGTGCCCGATGCGCATGCTGTTAACATTCATCTTGTTCGACCGCTGTTTTCAAGTTTGTATCCGTGTTTTTTATCTACCTGGCTTAGATCAGCTGAGCTAACTAAACCAGAGTCTCCGAGCGCTGCGCTTCCAGTATTTGCGTAGCTAGAAGCAAATCTGCCTCGCGGGTCACCTTGATATTGTCTTTATTGCCGGGGACCATTATAGGCCTATGGCCGGCGCTTTCCATCGCCGCCGCCTCATCGGTCACCGGCTCGGAGCTAGCGACGACTGCTTCTATCGCCTTTTTTAACAGGGAGAAACGAAACATCTGCGGAGTTAGCGCATTCCAATACAGCGCCCTGTCTACGGTTTTCACCACGGTCAGATCCTCGTCTACCCGCTTCAGCGTGTTGTCGACCTCAGATCCTAACAGGCCCCCTGTGGAATTCGGATCGCTTCCCTCAGCCAATTCCTCTATCAGCCTCTCTATATCCGCAGTGCGCACACAGGGTCGCACGGCGTCGTGCACCAAAACCCAGTCTTCCGCTTGCGCAAGGTCGGTCAATGCGCCTAGTCCGTTTAATACGGACTGGTAGCGCTCGTCCCCACCTATAACAGTTATGATACGGTTTTGTATCTCTGGCTCAATGGATGCCTCGAGTTGGGACCAGTGCGCATCTTCGGGGTGTATGACAACGACTATTTTTTTGATTGAGGACACTGAACTCAAACGGCGCAGCGAATGCAGCAGCAATGGCTCACTGTTGATTGTGAGATACTGCTTCGGGATTTTAGACCCCATGCGACGACCGATGCCGGCAGCAGGCAGGACAGCCCAAATTGTCATAGTTGCGTCTTCTTTGTGCGGGGTTCGAGGCGACTGGTCAGCCCGGATGGTAAATTCTTTCTCTTTCTTTTTCTCTTGCTCTGCTCTTGCTCTTTCTACTTCTCTCTTTATTCTATTTCTCTTTCTATTTTTCTTTCTATTTCTTTTGCGGCACTAGCAGATAGAAGGTCTCGCCCTTCTCTATCATGCCAAGTTCGGATCTCGCCCGCTCTTCTACCGCTTCGAGGCCATTCTTGAGATCCAGCACTTCGATCTCGACTAATCTATTACGCTGCTCCAGGTCTTGATTCAAGTCGCGCTGCGCCTGAACCTCTGCCTCGAGTATATTTAGGGTGCGCACGCTATCTTCACCCAGCCACAGTTTGTACTGCAGCACGATGAACACAAACCCCAGAAATCCGAATAGTATCTTCATAAGCCTTTCTGCCGAACTCGGCTCCTCTTGAGAAGGGAGCTCAGCGGTTAATACTGCCTCATTGCCAGATCGCATTCAGAGGCAATCTACTCAGCCTGTGAATTTAGAAAATTCCTTGATGCCGTTGAATACCGAGTTGCCACCTAACTCTTCTTCGATTCTCAGCAAGCGATTGTACTTGGCCACCCTGTCGGAACGACACAGAGACCCTGTCTTTATCTGTCCCGCCGCCGTCGCCACAGCCAAATCGGCGATGGTGGTGTCCTCGGTCTCGCCGGAGCGGTGCGATATCACCGCCGTAAAGTCGGCTGCCTTCGCCATATTGATCGCTGCCAGCGTCTCTGTCAGCGACCCAATCTGGTTAAACTTGATCAGAATGGAGTTCGCGATGCTCTCGTCGATGCCACGCTGAAGAATTTTAGTGTTGGTGACGAACAAATCATCGCCTACTAACTGAACTTTATCGCCTATCTGCGCCGATAATTTAGCCCAGCCCTCCCAATCGCTCTCATCCATGCCGTCTTCGATAGACAATATCGGATAATTGTCGGACAAACCCTGCAAATAATCGGCGAATTGACCGGAATCGAAGCTCTTATTCTCGCCCTTTAGCAGGTATTTACCGTCTTCATAGAACTCGGACGCCGCACAATCCAGCGCCAGATGGATATCGGTTCCCGGACGAAAGCCTGCTATTTCAATAGCTTGCAGTATAGAGTCCAGTGCCGCCGCATTGGAAGGAAGATTCGGCGCGAAACCGCCCTCGTCTCCTACCGCCGTACTTAAGCCCTGCTTCTTCAACACCGACTTTAGGGCGTGAAATATCTCGGCGCCGTAGCGCAGCGCCTCACTGAAGCTGGCCGCTCCCGTGGGTTGAACCATAAACTCTTGAATATCCACGTTATTATCCGCATGTTCGCCGCCATTGACGATATTCATCATAGGCACGGGCAGCGAATAGATGCCGGAACTGCCATTCAGATTAGCGATATGTGCATACAGTGGCAGGCCGGCATCGGTGGCCGCCGCCTTCGCCGCCGCCAGGGACACCGCCAGAATGGCGTTGGCTCCCAACTTCGACTTATTCTCGGTGCCGTCCAGCTCCAGCATTACCTTATCCAGGGCCTGCTGATCCGCCGCATCATGCCCCAGCAAGGCCTGCCTGATCTCGGTGTTCACATTCTGAACAGCCTTCAATACACCCTTACCCAAGTAACGGGAAAGGTCTTTGTCCCGCAGCTCCAGGGCCTCTCTGGAGCCGGTGGAGGCGCCGGAAGGTGCGCAGGCCGAGCCCATTACGCCGCTGTCTAATTCGACATCTGCCTCAATGGTTGGATTGCCGCGAGAATCTAGCACTTCACGGGCTCTGATATTTTTTATAGTAGCCATTTCAATACCTTATGAATATTACTTAAATCTAAAAATGAGGTTAATTTGGTGCGGGTACTACGCTGTATCCAGCTCCGGCATGGACTTGATCAACGCATCCAGGTCTCGCATCTGCTGCAGGAAGGGCCTGACACTATCCAGGCGCAGGGCACAGGGACCATCACATAGCGCCTTGTCCGGATCCGGGTGTGCCTCAATGAACAAACCGGCAATTCCCTGGGACAGGCCGGCCCGAGACAGCGCGGTGACATCGGCCCGGCGACCCCCGGCGGCAGCGGCGAGCCCACCGGGCTTCTGCAGCGCATGGGTCGCATCGAACATCAGCGGGCAGTTAAATTGCTTCATGACCGAGAAGCCCAGCATGTCGACCACCAGATTGTTATAGCCGAAGCAGCTGCCGCGCTCGCAAAGGATAAGGCGCTCGTTGCCCGCCTCCTCAAACTTCTTGAGAATATGCCCCATCTCCTGGGGGGCAAGAAACTGAGCCTTCTTGATGTTGACGATGGCGTCACTCTTAGCCATAGCCACCACAAGATCCGTTTGTCTGGACAGGAACGCCGGCAGCTGCAAAATATCCGCCACCTCGGCAGCTGCTTTCACCTGCCCTATCTCGTGTACATCGGTGATGATCGGTACGGAGAATTGTGCCTTAATCTCGGCGAGTATCTTCAGGCCCTCGTCAAGGCCAGGCCCACGATAGGAATCGACCGACGACCGATTCGCCTTGTCGAAGGAGGCCTTAAATACATAGGGGATGTTGAGCTCACCGGTAACGGCATGAAACTGTTCGGCGACGGTCATCGCCAAATCCCTAGACTCCAGCACGTTCATACCCGCGAAGAGGACGAAGGGCTGGTCGTTGGCAATGGTGAAATTCCCAAGCTTGATTTGCTTCGCTGTCATGACTCGATACCCGATCCTGTTCCCTGAGCTGTTCTCCGAACTATTCCCTAACTGCTCAGGCTTGCGTGTTGTTTACCGCCAGCTTCGGGGATGCGACTGCTGCATCGGCGGGGCTTACGCTCTTGTGATGCGCTATGGCGGCCTCGATAAAGCCGGTAAACAGCGGATGTCCATAACGCGGCGTAGAGGTGAATTCTGGGTGGAACTGACAGCCTACGAACCAAGGGTGGTCTGGAATCTCAACGACTTCCACCAGCATACCATCGATAGATTTCCCTACCAGCTTCAAGCCCGCCTCTGTAAGCACATCGATATAGTCATTGTTGAACTCGTAACGATGACGATGACGCTCTACGATCTCTTGCTTGCCATAGCACTTGTACGTTGTTGAGTCTTTATCCAGAACACAGGTCTGCGCCCCCAGGCGCATGGTGCCACCCATGTCTGAGTTCTCATCTCTAAATTCTGTCGCCCCTGCTCGCGTGGTCCATTCGCTGATTAGCGCAATAACCGGATTTTCGCAGGCGGGGGAGAATTCGGAACTGTGTGCGTCTTTCAGGCCGGCGACATTTCTCGCGTATTCGATCACGGCCGCCTGCAAGCCCAGACAGATACCCAGATAGGGAATCTTGTTCTCCCGCGCGTACTGCACGGTCATAATCTTGCCTTCCACGCCGCGCTCGCCGAAGCCGCCGGGAACGAGGATGGCATCCTGATTGGCCAGCACCTCGGCACCCTTGTCGATCACGTCCGTAGAATCGATGTAGGTAATGTTTACCTTGGTTCGCGTCTGAATACCGGCGTGTATGATCGCCTCATTCAGCGACTTGTAGGCATCCAGCAGATCCATGTATTTGCCAACCATAGCCAGATTCACTTCCTTGTCTGGATTTAGGTTCGCATCGACAACACGGTCCCATTCGGAGAAGTCTGCCTGCGGGCAGCTCATCTTGAATTTCTTAACAACGATCTCGTCGAGTTTTGCGGTGCCAAGAATAGAGGGAATGCGATAGATCGAATCGGTGTCGGGCAGGGAGACAACAGCCTCGGGCTCGACGTTGGTAAACAGGGCAATCTTCAGCCTAGCCGATTCTTCGATTTCTACATCGGATCGACATATCAGGACATCCGGTTGGATACCGATGGATCTTAATTCTTTCACCGAGTGCTGCGTCGGCTTGGTCTTGGTTTCACCCGCCGTAGCAATATAGGGAACCAGAGTGAGATGAATGAACAGCGCCGCATCGGAGCCAAGCTCTACGCGCAATTGACGCACTGCCTCCAGGAAGGGTTGCGATTCGATGTCACCAACCGTTCCGCCTATCTCTACCAGGGCGATGTCTGCGTCACCGGCTCCGGCGATCACTCTGCGCTTAATCTCGTCGGTGATATGGGGGATCACCTGAATGGTAGCACCTAGATAGTCGCCGCGACGCTCACGCTTGAGCACCTCTTCGTAGACCTTACCGGTGGTGAAGTTATTTTTCTGCAACATGGTAGTACGGCTGAAGCGTTCGTAGTGACCCAGATCGAGATCGGTCTCCGCTCCGTCTTCGGTAACATAGACTTCGCCGTGCTGGAACGGGCTCATAGTGCCCGGATCTACATTGATGTAGGGATCCAGCTTTAACATAGTGACGTTTAAGCCGCGGGCTTCGAGAATTGCCGCGAGAGATGCAGATGTAATGCCTTTGCCCAGTGAAGAAACCACCCCACCGGTAATGAAGATATAACGCGTCATGCTAGCCCCATCTAATAAGAAAAATTGGTCGTGCACCAACCCATGCAGATGGAGTTACAGCCTACCAGAAGCCCCCCGATAGAACAAACTGAAATGTTCTTTTACTGGTTTAAAATTCCCTCGAAAAAGTTTTTGCGCTTAACGCTACAGTGCAAGATCGGGCTGCTGCCAATCGATCAGACAGGCGGCCTCCCCGTCTTTAGCTGCCCATGCCTCGCTCACGCCGATGCCCGGAATATAAGCCAGTTCGTCGCCGCTATACAGCAAGGGAATTCGACTGCGCAGCCAGGGCTGCATCTCGACTTCCTGCAAGATTTTCTTGAGGCTCTTATTGGGGCGCCCCAGCAGGCGACAGGCTTCGCCGCCCTGCCTGTAGCGAATCGTCATTGCGCCTAGCTTGTCCACGGCGACTCCCTCACCCGACGCTTCTGTAAAAATAAGACTGCCGTTATTAGTCAGCTCGACTTCGCTGGGCATTGCTAACAGTTGAGAGAACGAAGACAGTGGAGGCAGTGGAGAAAGTGGAGAAAGCCCGGAGAGATCCTCGCTCGCGACATCAGTCTCCAGCGCAGCCGCAGCCAGAGCATGAAGCGTCTCGCGGTAGCAATGCAGTCGGCAGCCCCCAATCAGAACCGAAGCGGTGCTACTGGGAACGACCTCGTCACTTAACTGATGCAACTGGTGCCAGCCCAGCTCTTCGACACCTAAGCCCTCAAGCCAGAAACGCAGCACGTTGCGACGCCTCGTGGCCGACAAGGCTAGCAGCTTGACGCGGCTTACAACCGATCTTGATTCGGTGGCTATAGCCACTAGATCCATCGCCGCCAACTCTTGCAGTAGCGCCTCGCTTTCGCGGGCCAGCACGGCGGACTTCGACCAACTCTCCCTGTAGCCTGGCCAGCGCGCCTCGATCAGGGGCAGCAGAGTATGGCGGCAATAGTTTCTGTCGAAACTCTCGTCCTCGTTCGAGCCATCCTCAACCCAGGAAAGCTTCGCCGCCTCGGCATACAGAAGCAACTCGTCTCTATCGATCCCCAGCAGCGGCCTTATCAGGCGACCCCTGCCCTGTTCTCTACCCGGCTCTCCGCCCAATTCTCTACCCAGTTCTCTGCTAGCAGGAATACCACTGAGCCCGCGACTGCCAGAGCCTCGAATCAGGCGCAGCAGCAAGGTCTCCATCTGGTCATCGCGGTGGTGAGCCAGCAATAGCACTTCATCCTCGCGCAGGGCCGCCTCAAATTCGTAGTACCTGGCCTGTCTTGCAGCATTCTCGATGCCCGCACTGGCATTGATCGTGACCTCGATGCTACTGAATTCGACGGCGAGACTTTCACACAGAGTCGCGCAGTGCTGGGCCCAGGTTGCGGACTGCTCCTGAAGCTGATGATTGATGTGTAGCGCACGCAATTGCAGTGAGCCCCCGGAGCGCTCCCTGAGGCGCGTCATGGCGTGGAGCAGCACCACCGAATCAAGACCGCCGCTAAGCCCCAGTAAAAAATGGCGCGAGTGTGCCTGCTTATTTAAGGCGGCGTCTATCTTGGCTAGGAGTTGTTGCACAGAATTGTTCATGGCCTGCTTCTTTAGCAGTGCTGCGTGTTGGTAATAGGGCGCAGTGGATTAAGCCGCTACTCTCTCGCTGTCATTCAAGGGGCATGACAACAAGGGGACTCATAAGGCTTGCTCAGCTAGATATGCCGTAACTCATCAGGCGCTTATAGCGTCGCTCTACCAGATCATCGGGATCCAATGCAGTGAGACGATCCAGCTGCTCGATCAGAGCAGCCTTAATGCTTGCAGCCGCCGCTGGCACATCTCTATGCGCGCCACCCAGTGGCTCGGGAATAGTATGGTCGACTATCCCTAGCTCTTCCAGGCGCTTCGACGTCACACCCATCGCCTCCGCCGCCGCAGCCGCATGATCCGAGGACTTCCAGAGAATAGTCGCACAACCTTCCGGCGTGATCACCGTGTAGGTTGAATACTGCAACATATTGAGCTGGTCGGAGACACCGATTGCGATGGCCCCACCCGAGTTAGCCTCGCCAGTTACCGTTGCGATCAATGGCGTCTTCACTCTAGACATCATCGCCATATTCTGTGCGATAGCCTCGTTGATGCCACGCTCTTCCGAATCCATGCCTGGATAGGCGCCAGGTGTATCAATAAAGCTTAATACCGGAAGCCGATACTGCTCGGCAAGAAGCACAAGTCGGCGCGCCTTCCTGTAACCTTCCGGTCGCGGCATACCAAAATTGTGTCGTACTTTCTCCTTCGTGCCTCTTCCCTTCTGGTGACCGATGACCACCACCGGTCTGCCATCGATCTTGGCAAGACCACCAATAAGGGCCTGATCGTCGGCGAACAGACGGTCTCCGTGCAGCTCTTCGAAGTCGGTAAAAATATGCTCGAGGTAATCCAGCGTATAAGGACGCAGCGGATGCCTGGCAACCTGAGAGATCTGCCATGAGGACAGGTTAGAGTATATTTTCTCGGTGAGCTTGGTGCTCTTGTCCTTCAGATTCTGAATTTCTTCACCGATGTTCAACTCATTGTCGCTACCCACCAATCTCAGCTCACTGATCTTGGCTTCCAGCTCCGCAATGGGCTGTTCAAATTCCAGATAATTAGGATCCATGCTGCACTCACTACTCACGCTTGTTTGATTGTCGATCGTATCTAACAGTATCTACTTGTAGCTCAATACTACCTTGTCTTTGCCGTACTCGATCCGCAGACGCTGTATTAAGTCATCGGCAGGCGATACCGTCCACTCGTGGCCGAGCATTATACACCCAATAGAGTCTGAACGCCGATAGCGCACCATGACCTGGCAGCCCTCTCCCTCTTCAAGTACCATGGCAGGCCCATGGCCGTTGGCCATTGGGTGGGTATGACGGGCGCCATTAGCCGCGGCGCCTGCCTCCGCGGTCATCACAACGGCCGAATCCTCATCCTCTGTGACCTCTACCGGCTTGCGGTAGGGCTCCAGAATGCGCGCCAGGTGTTCACAGAAATCGCTGCCCAGTGACTCGGCCTCGAGGTTCAGCGCTACCCGATGGGCATTGCGTCTGCGCGCCGTCGAAAGCGTCATCACACTCTTGCCGCGGCCGCGCATGCCACCGCTGTAGTCATCTATGCTTACGGTACATTCCACGACCATAATCACATCTTTCTGCAGCACCTCTCGGTATTTCTCGTACTCCTTGGCGAACAGGGAGACTTCGAAACGCGCACTGCGGTCATCCATCACCAGAAAGGCGATCGTGTCCCCGGCCTTATTCTTCATAGTACGAATGCTATGCAGGACTCCGGCAATGGTCTGAGGCCCCCGCTCGGGCCGCAGGTTAACCAGCCTATCCTTAGCTATATGGGAAATCTCATCGAGGAACTCATCGATGGGGTGACCCGACAACCACAGGCCCAGTGTCTCTTTCTCGAGATTAAGGCGATGCTGCTCCGCCCAGGCTCGGACGCTGATGTTAGAGGCGCTAAGATCTGCATCCTCAGTACCCGCCGGTGCTATCTCACCGAACATATCATCTACGCCGCTAGCCTGATTGCGGCTGGACTGCTCCGCCGCCTGCATCGCCTGCGGCAACATCGCCGAGAGTAATGCCCGGGAATAGTCCAGATCTCCCTCGACCATATTATCCAATGCGCCGGAGCGAATCAGTGCCTCCATAGTGCGCTTGTTCACGTTCTGCGTATCCACCCGCTGACAGATATCCAGCAGATTGGTAAATGGCCCGTCTTCCCTTGCGGCGAGTATGCTGCCAACCGGGCCCTCACCCAGGCCCCTGATCGCGCCCAGGCCATACACGATCTCGTCCTGATTGTTGACGGTAAAATTGAATTGGCCGCGATTAATATCTGGCGGGACAATAGCTAGCTTCATCGAGCGGCATTCGTCGACGAGCGTTACGATCTTGTCGGTGTTCTGCATATCGGCTGAGAGCACCGCCGCCATGAAGCAGGCTGGATAATGTGTCTTCAGCCACGCTGTCTGATAAGACACCAGGGCATAGGCCGCAGAGTGTGACTTGTTGAAGCCGTAGCCGGCAAACTTCTCCATCAGGTCGAAGATTGACGTAGACAGATCGGCATCGATCCCTCGCTTTCCGGCGCCCTCCATAAACAAGATGCGCTGCTTCGCCATCTCCTCGGGCTTCTTCTTGCCCATGGCCTTGCGCAGAATGTCCGCGCCTGCCAAAGAGTAGCTGGCGAGGACCTGGGCTATCTGCATCACCTGCTCTTGATAGAGGATGACACCGTAGGTGTTACTCAGTACCGGCTCTAACTCGGGGTGGGGATAGACCACCTGAGTGCGCCCGTGTTTGCGATCGATAAAATCGTCAACCATGCCCGACTGCAGCGGGCCGGGTCGAAACAGCGCCACCAGGGCAATGATATCTTCGAAACAATTCGGTACCTGGCGCTTGATGAGGTCCTTCATGCCGCGGGATTCCAACTGGAACACGGCGGTAGTTTCTGCCTTCTGTAGCAATCGGTAAACACGCTCGTCGGTAAGCGGCAGATTGGTGATATCCACCGGCTCGACACCCTCGCCCGCCCTCTCGTTGATCATCTTCACTGCCCAATCGATAATCGTCAGCGTACGCAGACCCAGGAAGTCGAACTTAACCAGCCCGGCTGTCTCCACATCGTTCTTATCGAACTGGGTGACTAGGCCCTGCCCCGATTCATCGCAGTACAGCGGGGTGAAATCGGTCAGCTTGGTGGGCGCGATGACCACGCCACCTGCGTGCTTGCCTACGTTACGGGTGATGCCCTCCAGCTTATAGGCCATCTCCATGATTTCCTGCGCGTCTTCATCGGAGTCGACGAATGCCCCCAGCAGGGGCTCTACCTCGAATGCCTTCTTCAGCGTCATGCCCGGTTCGAAGGGAATCAATTTCGACAGCTTGTCGGCCAGGGCATAGGGCTTGCTCTGCACCCTGGCCACATCACGCACAACGGCCTTGGCCGCCATGGTACCGAAGGTGATGATCTGTGATACCGCATCCTTGCCATACAACTCGGCAACATGCGCAATAACGCGGTCGCGACCCTCCATGCAGAAGTCGACGTCGAAATCCGGCATCGATACCCGCTCCGGATTCAGGAAGCGTTCGAACAGCAGGTCATACTTAAGTGGGTCGATATCTGTGATGCGTAGCGCATAGGCCACAATGGAACCGGCACCCGATCCACGCCCGGGGCCTACCGGAATGCCGTTGTCTTTCGACCACTGAATAAACTCCATCACGATGAGGAAGTAGCCAGCGAAACCCATCTGATTGATTACGTTCAGCTCAAACTGCAGACGCTCCCAGTAGGGCTTCTCAACGTCTTTGCTCTCGTAGTCCTCACCATAGAGACTGCGCAGACGCTCTCTCAGCCCCTGTGAACTAAGATCAGAGAAGAACTGATCCATGGTCATGCCTGCGGGCACGGGATAATTGGGCAGACTGGGCTGATCCAGCACCAGCGAGAGATTGCAGCGCTTCACTATCTCCCAAGCATTCTCCAATGCCTCCGGGATATCGCTAAACAACTCGTTCATCTCGGCAGCAGTCTTCAAATACTGTTGCTCGGTGTAATTGTGCGGCCTGCGCGAATCATCCAGGGTGCGACGCTCGTTGATGCAAACCCTAACCTCATGCGCGTCGAAATCTTCCTGATCGATGAAGCGCACATCGTTTGTCGCGACGACCGGGCAATCGGATTTCAGCGCGAGAGCGATTGCGGCCTCGATGTAGTCTTCTTCCTCGGCCTTGCCCACCCGCTGCAGCTCTAGATAAAAACTATTCGGGAACAGCTGCTTCCACTCGCTGAGCAACTCAAACGCCAGATCCGCCTCTTCCGCCAGCAGCGCCATGCCAATGTCGCTGTTCTGCGCACCGGATAACGCAATCAGACCATCGACGCGGCCCTGGAGTTGCGACTTACGCACCACCGGCTCACTCTGGTTTGGATTCTCAGTGTACAGCTCGGAGATGAGCTTGGTCAGGCTTAGATAGCCGGCTTCGTTTTTTACCAGAAGCACCAGGCGGGTCTGCTTCGATCGGTCGTCACTCTCTACCAGAACATCGCAACCACAGACCGGCTTGATGCCAGCCCCTAAGGCTGCCTTGTAAAATTTAATTAGGGAGAACATATTTGCCAGATCGGTAATGGCTACCGCCGGCATGGAAAGTTCGCGCAGCTTTGCTATGAGTGGCTTGATGGTAACGATGCCATCATTGATCGAAAATTCTGTGTGTAATCGTAGATGCGCGAAGGGCTGATTAGGCGAATTTTCAGACATGTATGAATCTAATTATTTGGCAATGGACGAGCTTCCAATATACCTTTTTTTGAGTGAAAACGGGACAAAAGTTTAGCGGCTTAACCCAGCTTCCAGAAAGCGTGCCACCGGTGCGAATGTGCGCCGGTGAACCGGCGTCGGGCCCAGAGATTTTAGCGCAGCCAGGTGCGCCGGCGTTGGATAGCCCATGTTCTGTGCAAAGCCATAGCCGGGGAACTGTCTATCCAGTTCCTGCATCTCGGTATCGCGAGTCACCTTTGCGATTATCGATGCGGCAGAGATAGCCGGGATCAGCGAGTCGCCTTTAACGATGGCCTCGGCGGCGTATTGCCACTTCGGGCAGCGGTTGCCGTCTACGTAGACGAAATCGGGTTGCACCTGTAAAGCTTCGACAGCCCTGTGCATTGCCAGCAGGCTCGCATGCAGAATATTTATTTGCTCGATCTCTTGTACTGATGCGCGGCCTAAGGCAAAGCAGCGGGCATTACTAAGGATGTCCTCGAAACATCGCTGGCGCTGCTTCGCAGACAGCTTCTTGGAGTCGGCTAGACCAGTAATTGGTTTTAAGGGATCCAGTATTACGGCGGCGGCAACCACATCCCCTGCCAGCGGACCTCGGCCGACTTCATCGGTACCCGCTATCAGTCTCGCCGTGTCGGCAGTCTTGCCTAAACTGGATTGCCCTGTCATCTATTGCGCCACACTGTCTTCGATCAAGCCAGCAACGGCTGCGGCAGCCTGTGCCGAGGCGTCTAGGCGAAGACTGCGGTGTATCTTCTCGAATTCCTGCATCAAGCCTGCGTGATCCTCGGCACCGGAGATATGACTAACGATGCCATCGCGCACCTTTGCCGCAGTGAGATCGTGTTGAATATATTCGGGAACCAGCTGGCGTCCGGCGAGAAGATTCGGCAGCGCAACATAGGGAATCTTAACCAGACGAGAGGCAATGGCAAAGGTGATGGCGGCAAGCTTGTAGCCTACGATCATTGGTCGCCTTAGCAACAGTGTCTCCAGTGTAGCGGTACCCGAGGACAGCACCACCAGATCTGCCGCACTGATCGCCCCATGAGAATCGTCGACCAGAATAAATCGCTCCCCGCGAAAGAGTGACATCTCTCGTAGCAGCGCGTTGATCTGAGCGTAGTTCGCGGCACTGCTATAGGGGATAAGAAACTTTAGGTTCGGGCAGTCTGTTAGCGACTGCACTGCGGCATTCAGAAACACCGGCGCGAGTCGCTTGATCTCGCCGCCGCGACTACCGGGCATCAGCGTAACTATGCTGTCATCGGCCCCTAGATCAAATTTCTTCCGCGAGCGTAACTTGTGGTCTTCAAAACCCAGACTATCGGCGAGGGGGTGACCCACGCACTTAACCGCCACACCATGTTGCTCGTAAACCGCCGTCTCGAAGGGAAACAGTGTCAGCATCAGGTTCACGGCGCGTTTAACCTTATGGATTCTCTTTTCTCTATAGGCCCACAGGCTGGGACTGACGTAGTGAACGGTCTTGATATTCTCCTGTTTTAATTCTTCTTCCAGACGCAGGTTGAAATCAGGGCTGTCTATGCCGATAAAGGCAAGCGGCCGCCGCTTGATGAAATATTCCTTGAGTCGCCTCTTCAGTGCGAATAGCT
>Ga0115555_1000890_pt1 | contig 20621 bp, 22 predicted proteins | sample COGITO_mtgs_1104_2_FD_87285 | JGI IMG/M metagenome (GOLD analysis project Ga0115555, IMG submission 87285) | Pelagic marine microbial communities from North Sea - COGITO_mtgs_110407 | ecosystem: Environmental > Aquatic > Marine > Epipelagic | place: Germany:Helgoland, sampling site Kabeltonne... | reverse complement strand
TTTTTACGAGATAAACGCTAGTCTGTAAGGGATGTCTACTTCCCAAGGAATGAACCGTCCCAAGACCCGGCCGGCCCAGCGCCCGCTGTGGCTTACCGTCCTTCTGATTTTCGTGGCCATGCTCGTTCTATTCGGCGTCGGCTTTGGAATTGCGACTCTTTTAAAGGGCTCGGGGAGCGCGGACAGCGTCGATTCTTCGGCTTCACCCAGTGTTTCTGCGACAGTGGATGGCTGTACCACGATTATGGTGACGCCAGCTGAAGTCCTGCCGTTGGCATCGCGAGTGACGATCAACGTCTACAACTCCACCAAGCGGGTTGGACTAGCGGGAGACGCCGCGAAACTCCTCGGTGTCCGAGGATTCAAGATCGCCAAGGTTGAAAACGACCCACTCGGCGTTGTCATTGAGGGCGAAGGCGAAATCCGTTACGGGCCAAAAGGTGAGGCCGGTGCCAAACTCATGGCCTATCATTTTCCAACCGCAACTTTGGTCAACGACGGCCGCAAGGGAAAACGAGTCGACGTCTCACTGGGCCAACAGTTCACCGACCTGGCCAACGACGCAGAGGTTGTTGCCCAACTCGCACAACCTTCACCGAGTGCATCCCCGCAGGGCTGCCCGATCCCCGGAGTACTTCCAAGCGAATCTGCCGGCGGATCCGGGGACGTCACAGAATCTGAGAACGAGGGTTAGTAAAGTTCAAAAAACTGGCGGTGGCGGTGGGATTTGAACCCACGGTGAGGTTGCCCCCACACGCGCTTTCGAGGCGCGCTCCTTTGGCCGCTCGGACACGCCACCGTGGGAGAGATTACAAGTCGCGAGGTGCTCGCCAATATGGGCATCGTTAAATGTAAATTGCGCTCTCGAGCAAAGTTGCTTGAGCAGGTAAGTGAATAAAGGAATGGCGGAGGATAGGGGATTCGAACCCCTGAGGGCGTTAACCCAACCCGCTTTCCAAGCGAGCGCCATAGGCCACTAGGCGAATCCTCCGTGGCAGAGGCTACCCATGGCCTCACTTCCGTACTGCACTGGCTTATGCGTAACCTTGTGCCTGATCCCCCGTGCGGTATCACCTCGTTGAATCCCCCAGGGCCGGAAGGCAGCAAGGGCAGACGGGCTCTGGTAGGTGTGCGGGGGATCCCTTTATCTGTTTCGAGCCGGCTAGTGTTGTCCCGTGCCGGATAAATCGAAGGAGCGTGAAGCCAAGGCTCCCTCGATGGCCCTGTACAGGTCTTACCGGCCGGCCACATTGGGTGAAGTAGTTGGCCAGGACCATGTAACCGGACCCCTGCGCAGGGCACTTGAAAACAATCGCATGCATCATGCGTATTTGCTGTCAGGCCCACGTGGGTGCGGTAAAACTTCCACCGCTCGAATTCTTGCGCGTTCCTTGAATTGTGACCAGGGACCGACACCGGACCCCTGTGGTGTGTGCGAGAGCTGTATTGACTTGTCGGCGACAGGATCAGGGTCTATCGACGTAATCGAACTTGATGCTGCCAGCCACGGGGGTGTTGATGACACCCGTGACTTACGTGAGCGGGCAATGTTTGGCCCAGCCAAGTCGCGTTACAAGGTATACATAATCGATGAAGCCCACATGATTTCACCCGCTGGTTTTAATGCGCTGCTTAAATTGGTGGAAGAGCCACCTGAGCATGTCAGATTTATCTTCGCCACGACAGAGTCCGACAAAGTTCTGGCAACTATTCGTTCTCGCACCCACAACTACGGGTTCCGGCTAGTCCCGGTAAAGATCCTGCAAGATCACTTGGCGAAAATTTGTGCAAGCGAGGGTATCCCTGCCGACCCGGCAGCACTCGCGCTTATTGCCCGCGCAGGTGCTGGAAGTGTTCGTGACTCGCTGTCCATTCTTGGTCAAGTGATTTCTGGTTGCGGGCCAGAAGGTGTCACCTACCAAGAAGCGGTCCTTCAGTTGGGCATGACCGATTCAGCACTGCTCGACGAAACGGTTAACGCACTCATTGATCGTGATGGTGCCGCGCTATTTCACGCAGTGGACCGAGTTATCGAATCAGGCAATGAGCCCCGACGCTTTGTGACCGATCTCCTTGAACGTATTCGCGACCTTATCGTCTTGCAAAGGATCCCGGGGGCTGCAGAAAGCGGTCTGATTCACGCACCCGAAGAACTAATTGCAACCGAAGTGGATCAAGCGTCACGCATTGGCGCCGCAGAGCTTGCCCGTGCGGGGGACCTGGTAAACCGAGCCTTGAGTGAAATTAAGGGAGCAACAGCGCCCAGACTTCAACTCGAACTCCTCATGGCAAAACTGTTGTTACCCGCAACAGACGACTCGACCGACGGTCTTCGAGCACGGATCGAGCAACTTGAACGGAGTGGAGTTGTGAGTCACAGCATTGCGAGTGCACCAGCTCCTCTCGCAACGCCACCGCCCGCGAGTCCGCCCACCCCACCAGCCGCTCAACAAGCAGAAGAATCCGCGCCTGCACCTGACATCCTCCCGACACCGCCCAAGAAACCGAGCAAGCCCGTTGAACCAGTCAAAGAAGAAACGGTTGTCGCCCCTGCCCCAAATCCTGGGAACACCACTGTTGCTTCATTCTCATCCATGTGGCCAGCGGTCATGGACGCGTTGTTGAAATATTCTCGAGTGGCCTGGATGGGCTTCACCGAGTCAACGCCATTGTCTTTTGAGAACGGTGTTCTTGCGGTTGGCGTTAAAGACCCTGGTCGTTACAACAACGTCAAGTCGAGTGGACATGACGAACGATTGCGTCAAGCAATCCTCGATGTCTTGCAAGTGGACACGAAAATTGACGTTGTTCTAGGCACCATGGGAGTTGCGGGGCCGAGCCCTAGTGGGGCAGCTGCGGCCGAGTCATTGGACGAAGAGGACGCACCACGAATGGACGACTCTGCATCCGAGGAAATGACCGGGGTCGACTTGATTGCGAAAGAACTTGGTGGAGTGTCAATCGGTGAGATTGAGAATGGCTAAAGCGCATGTATGAAGGAATAGTTCAAGACTTGATTGACGAACTGGGTCGGCTTCCGGGGGTTGGGCCGAAAAGTGCACAACGCATCGCCTTCCATATTCTCAGCGAAGACACCGACGACGTAAAGCGTCTGGCAGAAGTGTTGCTTGAAGTGAAAGAGAAAGTGAAGTTTTGTGAGATTTGCGGAAATGTTGCACAGACGTCCCAGTGCCGCATTTGTCTTGATCCCAAGCGCGATGACAGCGTGATCTGCGTAGTCGAAGAACCTAAAGACGTCGTCGCGATTGAGAAGACCCGCGAGTTTCGTGGCCGCTACCACATTCTTGGAGGTTCAATAAACCCGATTGACGGGATTGGCCCGGACAACCTTCGGATCCGCGAGCTCATGCCTCGGCTGGCCGATGGAACGGTCACCGAAGTCATTTTGGCTACGGATCCCAACCTTGAGGGTGAAGCAACCGCGACCTACCTCTCCCGAATGCTTGTGCCACTTGGTTTGACAGTTTCACGGTTGGCAAGTGGTCTGCCCGTTGGTGGTGACCTGGAGTACGCGGACGAGATCACCCTGGGCCGAGCTTTTGCGGGAAGACGTAGCATAAAAACCTGAGGAACCAATCACTTGGTGTGAGTACTAGGGACCAAGTCAATTAAGGCAGCAAGGTTACCTGCCGTGGTAAACGGTTGTGAAATGTTAAGTCTGCGGATCATGGCTGGCACGGCCTTGACCTGCGTACGTCGGTTTTCACCGACTCACGTCTAGTTTTTCCCGCGGGGTGTCCACCGAAAAAAGATGTTTGCTAGGACGACTCCCAGAGCAATCCAAATAAGAAGAACGACAGCGGTCATGCCAAGTTCCCAAGACCCATTGACTTCCATGGCAGCAGCAGAGTCGGGCAGGAAGACACTGCGCATCGCTTGAGTCATCCACTTCAGTGGGAAAATTGAGGCGAAGTTTTGCATCCACTGGGGTAGGTCGCTGAACACGAAGAACACGCCCGACGTGAATTGCAGGACGAGCACAACTGGAGTCACCAGGGCAGCAGCGCCGCGCCCTTGCTTGGGAACAACCGAGTAGGCGATTCCCAAAAGTGTGAATGCAATGAGCCCCAAAATACTGACCCAGACGAAGGTAAAGATTGCAAGCGGGGTCGAAGGAATGTCGATTCCGAAGAAAAGAACTCCCACGGTGATCAAGATGGTGACTTGGGCAACGTAGGCCACAAACACCATTCCGATTTTGCCGATAAAGAAAGCTGAAGGCGGCATGGGCGTTCCTTGAAGCCGCTTTAGAGTTCCATCCTCACGTTCCATGGGAATCGAAATTGCTAGATTCTGAAAGGAGGTATAAAGAATCCCCGAAGCGATCATGCCTGCGACGAAATACTGCGAGAACGTTATGCCTGAATTTCCCAAGTCTTGCCCGCTAAAGACTGAGCCGAAAATTACGAGAAGGATCACAGGTAGTAGAAAATTGAAGACAGCTGATTCTTTGTCGCGAAAGAATTGTTTAAGTTCAATCCCAACCCGGCCCAGGCCCATTGAAATTGTTCGAAGACGCAGCGATTTCACCGTTGGTCACCCCTTACGCTCCCTCGGTCTTGGGCGATCAACTCAAGGTAAGCGTCTTCCAAACTTGCACGGCGCACTGACAGGTTGGGAATTTCTGAATCGAATCTGGTAGCAAGCCGGGAAATGAATGCCGTGGGTTCATCAGTTGATTCGCTCATTTCATGTTTTCCCTCAGACCAAGTCACAATCGCTTCGCCCCTGTTACCGATTGAGTCAGGTTCCCCCTGCGCAACGATCTGTCCCCGGGCGATCACGGCGACTCGATCGGCCAAGAATTGTGCTTCATCGAGATAGTGGGTGGTAAGCAGGATGGTGGTGCCCTCGGACTTCAAGCGCTCAATTAATCCCCAAAACTCTCGCCGTGCTTCCGGATCAAAACCGGTTGTCGGTTCGTCTAGGAACAGCACTTCCGGGTTTCCAATTATTCCCAGGGCCACGTCAAGTCGGCGACGCTGCCCGCCACTTAATTTGCCATTTCGCGAACCGGCCTTGTCGGTCAAACCAACGGCTGCAATTACCTGCGCGGGGTCGGCTGGATTCGGGTAGTACCGAGCGAAATGCGTGACGGTTTCCTCGACGGTGAGATCGGCTAAATCACTCGCGTTTTGCAGAACAATTCCCAATTTGGCGCGCCACGCACTGGTTGGCCGGCCAGGATCGACCCCGAGAACTTCGGCATTGCCGCTGTCACGCTTGCGGTACCCCTCGAGGATTTCTGTCAGCGTTGTCTTTCCGGCACCGTTGGGGCCAAGAATTGCAAGGCATTCGCCGGTGGCAACCTCAACTGAAACTCCGGCGAGGGCTGTGAAGTCATCGTATTTCTTCGTAACTTGAGTTGCCTTGATCGCATATGTAACGCTCATTTGCTCCCAGATCATAGGAATTACTCAGCACAAGTGATTTTCGTTGATTGGCTCTTCTTATGAACTATACCCACTCTGACTAAACTTGCGTCTCGTGTCGTTGATTGTGCAGAAATATGGTGGTTCCAGCGTCGCTGACGCGGAAAGCATTAAGCGCGTTGCCCGTCGAATCGTTGAGACCAAGAAGGCCGGCCACGACGTTGTCGTTGTTGTTTCAGCCATGGGCGATTCAACCGACGAACTCATGGACCTCGCCCAGCAAGTTTCCCCGCTACCCCCGGCTCGCGAGTTAGACATGCTGCTTACCGCCGGTGAACGAATTTCAATGGCGCTGCTGGCAATGGCGATCTCGGATTTGGGCGCGGTTTCCCGTTCTTATACAGGCTCACAGGCTGGGCTAATCACTGACTCAGCGCACGGAGCCGCACGAATCATTGACGTCACTCCGGGACGGATCACAGAAGCAATTACAAAAGGCGCTATCCCGATTGTTGCAGGTTTCCAAGGGGTCGCCCAAGACACCAAGGACATCACGACACTTGGTCGAGGTGGCTCAGATACGACAGCTGTGGCGCTCGCTGCGGCACTCAATGCCAATTCGTGCGAGATTTACACCGACGTTGATGGAGTTTTCACAACAGATCCTCGTGTCGTTAAACGAGCATCCAAACTTGATTACATCACCTATGAAGAAATGCTGGAACTTGCCGCCGTCGGTGCCAAGGTCCTTCATTTGCGTTGTGTTGAGTACGCACGTAGGTTCAACGTTCCGATTCATGTTCGTTCATCGTTTTCACAGGCGGAGGGAACCTGGGTTCTTTCTGCACAAGGTATTGAACAAGCGGTCAAGGAAGGAAAGCTCGTGGAGCAGCCAATTATTTCAGGTGTAGCAGCCGACGTGAAGGACGCAAAAATTACCGTGGTCGGAGTGTCAGACCGGCCAGGTGAAGCTGCGGCGATCTTTCGCGCCTTAGCTGACGCCAAGATTAACCTTGACATGATCGTTCAAAACGTCTCATCGACTGCGACCGGACGGACCGACGTGACGTTTACCTGCCCGGCCGACTCCGTCAATACGGCCATGGAAGCTCTCAACGGTGCCCGAGACACAATTGATTTCGAATCGCTCAGCGTTGATCGGGAGATTGCAAAGGTTTCGCTCGTTGGCGCCGGCATGCGCTCACACCCCGGAGTCTCCGCAGACTTTTTCACCTCGCTAGCAAATGCGGGAGTCAATGTCGAGATGATTTCCACTTCTGAAATCCGTATTTCAATAGTGACCCGTGCTGACATGGCTAATACGGCGGTCGAAGCACTTCACACGGCATTTGGTTTGGACGCTGACGGTGAAGCCGTTGTTTACGCAGGAACGGGACGCTAGTAATGGCCGGGAAAAATATTGCAGTTGTCGGTGCGACAGGTCAAGTTGGTGGCGTGGTTTTGCGGCTTCTGGCTGAGCGAAACTTTCCAGTCGAGTCTTTGCGCGTCATGTCTTCGGCCCGTTCAGCCGGCAAATCAATCACATGGAATGGCAACGACTACACAATTGAAGACGCTTCAAACGCTGACCTAGCGGGCATTGACATTGCAATTTTTTCGGCAGGTGGCAGCACGTCAAAGGAACTTGCACCCAAGTTTGCTGCCGCAGGTGCGATCGTGATTGACAACTCGTCAGCATGGCGCATGGACCCCAACGTTCCGCTTGTAGTCAGTGAGGTAAATCCGCAAGAAGTGCATAATGCGAAAAAAGGCATTATTGCCAATCCCAATTGCACCACCATGGCAGCAATGCCGGTTCTCAAAGTCCTTGACGAGCTCGCGGGATTGGAGCGGTTGATCGTGACAACCTTCCAAGCTGTGTCGGGTAGTGGACTTGCAGGTGTTGAAGAACTCAAGACTCAAGTAGAAGTCGCCATGACCCAAGACATCGCTGAACTCACGCATGACGGTAGCTCAATCAACTTCCCCGATCCCGGGAAGTATGTTCGCACGATCGCATTTGACGTTGTCCCGATCGCTGGTTCCATTGTCGATGACGGCAGCTATGAAACAGATGAGGAACAGAAACTTCGTAGAGAGAGTCAGAAGATTCTCGGCCTGCCGGATCTACTCGTTTCTGGTACCTGTGTTCGTGTTCCAGTCTTCACGGGACACTCACTCAGCATCAACGCTGAGTTCACGCAAGATATAACCCCAGTGCAAGCTCTCGAGGTGCTCGAAGGTGCGGCAGGTGTTGTGGTCACGGACGTTCCAACACCACTACAAGCAGCAGGGGCTGACCCCACATTCGTGGGTCGCATACGTCAAGATCAAAGTGCTCCTGGCAATAAGGGACTCGTGTTTTTTGTCAGCAATGACAACTTGCGCAAGGGAGCGGCACTCAATGCGGTGCAAATCGCGGAGCTACTGCTCTAACTGGTACCCAAAATTCTCGTAGTCGCGCGAATAGATCTGTGCAATCAAGTCTTTAGTATTTGACGTGAAATATTCTTGGGTACGCGTTCCCGCATGGGTCGACTTTTTGCAATAGAACTGCCCGTCAAGATCCGGAGTGCTGGTGAGACCGGCAACCTTGTCCCAGGAGTCATCGAGTTCCTCAAGTGGAATTATTGAATCGAATTTCACGATTCCAAAACCAATGTGATCGCTTTGCCTGCGCCAGTGCGGATCTTGATCGCGGGAGCCTTGATCCGCGATCACGGTGAGGAATTCCTCGAATGAAATCGCGTCCGCAGATTTACCGGCGAGCGCCGCGCTGATCTCCTCACTCTGCCGAAGGCCCTGAGTGATTTTTTCCAGATAACCACTCAACGACCGAGTGCCAGGATTTCGAACGACGGTAAAGCGTTTAAAGTCCTTACCGGCGAAAGCTTCTTCGAGTAAATCACTGGGTAGTTGATACGGGCGAACATGTGCACCCGATTTAAGTCCGTTGTGTGGTTTGTCAAGGAACCGTTGGGCATGGGTCTCGTTCAGCCGAGCTCCCTCCAGCGCGCCGAGTGTTGCTTTCATAGTTCCACACCCAGCCTTGGGAACCTCCACGTAGACGTATTTGTGTACCAGCGAAATGTGCGTGTGGAAGTTGACCGAGCGCCAACCCATTGACTTGACGTATTCCCGGGTTGTTGGACCGAGGTCGCTGCGAGCGGGTCTGCGGTCAATCAACTTGTCGTCCACGACTGCATCTTTCCACTTCAGTGATTAACAGCAGTCCTCGGGAACTTCCTTCGTCATTCCATCGGATGTGTCGTCGGTGATTGCATAGAACTCCCAAGGCGCACCCGATGGGTCGTGAACCCAGACTTTGTCTTGCTTGGCATGGCAGCATTGGACGTCGATCTCTTCCTTTGCAACTAGTCCAGTGGTTCCCAAGTAGTCAATAATGTCGTGTACCTCGCCGGTGCTTGGAACTTCAACTCCCAGGTGATTGAGCGCTCCGGTCGTACCAGCTCCTCGCTCGTCTGGATTCTCAATTAGTACAAGTTTCAGCGGAGGGTTTTCGATCTGAAAGTTGGCGTAACCCGGTCGCACCTTGTGTGCTGGGGTTTTGAAGATCTGCGAATAGAATTCAATTGAATCGTTCAGATTTGCGACGTTGAGGGCTAGTTGAACTCTGGACATTGTGGGTGCCTTTCAGTATATTGAAGTTTATCAATATGAAGCATATTCAACGTATCGAAGTTTGTCAATACACTTTGTGAAGGGAAGTTCATGGCTGTTCAAGAAGTAGCGCAATGTTGTTCCGCAGGACTTAACTCTCCGCTCGAACCCGCCGACGCCGAGTTATTAGCAGGGCTTTTGAAAGCTGTGGCTCACCCGGCACGACTGCAACTACTCTCAATAATCTCCAGCGAAGGTGAGGCATGTGCTTGCGATCTCACCGCGCCAATTGGATTGAGTCAGCCGACGGTGAGTCATCACCTCAAGATTCTCACTGAGGCGGGCTTGATTGAGCGTGAACAGCGGGGCCAATGGGCTTGGTTTGCCGTGAACAAGAGCCGGATGAATGACATTAGTTCACTATTTCGAGTGCCGTAATTTCGCTGAGGTCAAACGAGTGCGTCAGCCCTGGCGGTCATCATAAAAAAATAGCTCCAGCAACTGGATGACTTGGACAAAAACCAGCCACGAACCGCTCATTTTGTCCAAACATCCCAGTTACTGGGAAAGTCGGCGGTGGTGGAGGTGGAGGAGGAGGGTCGGGGTGGCGGGATTCGAACCCACGGCCTCTTCGTCCCGAACGAAGCGCGCTACCAAGCTGCGCCACACCCCGTGGCAATTCCGCAAAGTCTAGCCCGCAAGGCCCATCAGGCGTGGGTTCGCTTCGAGAGTTGAGCACAAAAAGTTTGTCTCGTCAGTGATTGCAGGCCGCTACCGAGTCGGTGGGAGCGACCGGGCGCCCCCTATGAAAACCCAGTGAAGGGCGAGAAAACCCACTAGTCGGTGGATAATTCAGCTACTTTTGGTTGCCTGCTTGGTCACTTCGTCATTACAATGAAACATAGTCTTTTTTAGGGCTATAGCCATAGTGGCGGTCTTGGCGCTTGTGAGCGCGTCCGTTTCACTTCCTGGCGCAGCGGCGTCGAGCACTCGAACTCCGACGAAGGTGAGCCCGCCCGCTCAGCAATACGTAATGGCATTTCATGGCTGCAAGCCGGGCGCCGGGGATTGCAACAATCCTTCAAGTCACGAAGTCTATTTAGCGCAGAGCAATGACGGTGCATCATGGAGTTTGCTTCCAGGATGGGAGCCGCGAGATGGCTCAGTCCCAGACGTATTTAGGCGCGGAGACACGCTCTATGTGATCTCAACCGGTGGGATGAGTCGGCTTAATATGCAAACAGGGGACGTAACTCACGAAAAGGTCTCGATAGAGAGTGGAGAAAATTACGTCGACCCTTCCCTAGCCCAACTACCAGACGGTCGGCTGGTGATGTTTTACCTTCCCGGAATCATGGGTCAAGATCCAGCTGCATGTGCCCCTGGAGAGGGATCGTGTACTCGGCAAATCAAGTCGGCGGTTGAAGTCCCGGGAAGCAACGGAACGGTGTTTCGCGCAGATTCTGGAGTGAGGGTTTCGGAAACAATTACGGGAGGGACTTTCAGCGATCCGGATATTTTTTTCAATGGTTCGGAGTGGGTTTTATATGTGTCGCGTGGGCAGTCCATAAGTTCCTACACATCAGCGGACCTGCAAGGCACCTTTAGTTACCGTGGACCCGTCTCGCAAAGCCAAGGCGGGGTCGGTTCAGGCATACAGGCGTCCCCTGGAGTTGTGCAGACTTTTGCTCATGCATCAACGCGCGATTCCACCGTGATTGTGCGTGGGGAATCTGCAACCGGCACAACGCCGATCGCCACCTTTGCAACTGTCATCACAGGTCCATCCATTGGGCTGGGAAATTATGTGGCTAGCCCCGGAGTCGCCTTGAACACTCCGGGTCTCACCTGTGGGCTATGTAATGCTTCTTCGTCAGCGCAGACAAGTACGGTCGTCAAGAAGCGGATCAAATGTGTTAAAGGGAACAAGACCAAATTCGTAAAAGGAGTCAAGCCTAAATGCCCGAAGGGATTCAAGAAGGTGGGCAAGACGGTGAAATTATGACAACTTCAGATTTTTACGCAAAACCAGAGGCTTCATGTAGCACTTCTATGTAGCTATTTGCTTGGAACGACCGGGCCGATCGACTTTGCGGCTTTGATACCGAACTCACCGCCACCAAGGTCTGCTCCGTAGTACATCAGCCATGACTTCTTGTTTAGCCGAACAATATCCGGATCCCCGCCTCCGGCGATTACTGATTTTTCACCCGTGAAGGAAATACCATTCTTGCTGGTTGAAACCAGAATTCCGTAAAAACTACCTCGGTCACCGGCGTAGTACAACGCGATTCTTCCACGGTCTATTACCGCGAAGGGATGTGAACCACCGTTAGCTAACGGTCCACTTCCTTGAGTTATGACCGGACCCATCTCCCACGTCAACATGTTTGAACTTGTTGCAGTTCGCATCACTCGAGGTGCCCGCTCTCCCGGCTTCTCGAGATTAGAGAAATAAGCTCGCCACTTACTCTTGTGACGGATCACGGTGATCCCACCGGGCTCAAAACCGGCCTGCTCAGTTGTGATAACTGGACCTTCAACGGTGAAAGTAGCGCCATTGTCGGTGGAGATTGCAGCGTTGATGTTGCCACTCGCAAGATAAAACAACCGCATGCTCTTACCTCCAAGTGAGATTACGCGCGGCTGACCAGCAGCAATGCCAGGTAGCGGAGGTCGTAGGTCGGCCACGAAGGATCGGCCCGTCCGTGAAGTGGACGTGGCGCTAAGTGTGCCGGGAAGGGTGTCCGTCGAGTTGACGAAAGCAAATAACTTGATCCGACCATTTGATAAGCGCACCGCTGACGCGTCCGCAACCTGCTTCGCGGTTGATCCGAATGTTGAGTCGCTGAGTACCGTGCCGACGGTCCGGAAATTTTTAGCCTTCTTCACGGTGCTAGTCGAAGCGGCGGGTTGTTGAGTTCCAGAAGCTTCGGGTTGGGGCATGGGGCCGTCCAGTACCCATTTTGACTGCTGGCATGTCATTGACGTTCCGCTGAACGCGGCAACGGATCCGTCGGGCGAACAGGAGTCGCCAGGATTTTGCGCTGCCATTACCGGCGACATCGTCATCTGTGCTAAGACCAGACTCGTCGCGACCACAATTTTCGAAAGTGGGTGCATGACTAAAAGTTAGCACCACGAACGGTGAAATACCACCCAACTAGGTTCTCGGGGCGCTGGACTGGAATTTAGTGTGCTCATGACCATTCCAGATGTGAGCTGCGTGGTTTAAGCGTGATCAAGGTTGCCTCGGGTGGGCACGCGAATCTAAAGGGTGCATAGCGCGAACAGCCAAGGCCCGCTGACACATGAAGTGCTGAACCCTGGTGTTGGGAAAGTCCACTTGCTCGTGCTGTGTCAAGGTCACAGTTGGTAACGAGAGCTCCGTATCCCGGCACACGCACCTGTCCACCGTGCGTATGGCCCGCGAGGATCAGTTGAGCATTATCAGCGGCCATTGCGTCAAGTACCCGCAGATAGGGGGCATGGACGACTCCTAGGGTGAGATCTGCCTGTTCATTGAAACTATGTGGGATTCCGGCGTAGTCATCGCGGCCGATATGGGGGTCGTCAACTCCCTTGACGCTGATCAACCGCCCGTTGACATTCCAGTCGACCTGAGTGTTCGTGAGATCCAACCAACCGTTGTCGCTCATCCCGTGCGCAAGTGGCTCCCAGTCCAACATTGGGCGTGTGGGTGTAATTGTGCTGGGGCCAGAAAAGTATTTGAGTGGATTGATTGGTTTCGGCGAGTAGTAGTCGTTGCTGCCAAGGACGAAGGCGCCAGGGAGTTCCATGAGCGGCTCGAGTGCTCCGAGTGCACCTGGAACACCTTCTTTGTGGGAGAGGAAATCCCCGGTCGCAATGACCGCATCGGGACTGAGGGTGGCAAGGGAACGTACCCATTCGGATTTTGATTCCTGCCCGGGGACCATGTGTAAATCCGAAATATGGAGTAATCGAATGGGAGCTTGATGTGACCTCAGGACCGGGACTTCAACACGGCGCAGGGTGAACCTTTTTGTCTCGAGGTGGGCGTATGCCAAGGCACCTACGCCTGCCGCGGCGCCAACGGCGAACGCCTTTCCCACTGAAACCATGTGACCATGCTCCCACTGCATATGCACCAGTGGGACAATGCCCACATGTCAATCGACCTCAAAGCACGGCTTAAAGACGATTTAACCACTTCCATTAAGGCACGTGACGAACTCAGATCGGCCACACTCCGCATGGTTTTGACCGCGATCACCAACGAAGAGGTTGCGGGTAAGGAAGCAAAGGTGTTGAGTGACGAGGAAATTTTGACAGTCCTTGCACGCGAAGGGAAAAAGCGCAGGGAAAGTGCTGTGGCATACACCGAAGCGAACCGCCCTGAACTGGCCGCACGTGAAAACGCCGAACTGGAAGTCATCTCAATGTATCTGCCTGAACAGTTAACTGACGCAGAACTTGAGGGGATTGTGAAAGCGGCCGCCAGTGAAGTTACCGGCAGTGGAGCAACAGGTGGCGCTGCAATGGGTGCTGTTATGAAAATTGTTCAACCACAGGTCAAGGGCCGCGCTGATGGCGGTGTAGTCGCTGCCATGGTCAGAGCAGCTTTAGGGAACTAAGTTGTCCACTGGATCAGCAGCAGGAGCTGGGTTTTCAAATACTTCATCTTCGACGGGTGCGGGCACTAATTCTGGAACTTCCAGTGAGTTGGGATCACTATTGTCGAAAGTTGTTTCGCCCTCAGGAATGAATATTTCCTCAAATGGCCCCGGTTCGGGCTCGGGAGGTAGGTCGGGAGCCACGGTGAATTCGGTGCGCAAGTCAAAGTTTGCAATAGGCAGATCGGCTGAAGCAGCGAGCATGGACTCTTTCCAGATTGGGCCGGGAATGGTGCCGCCGTACACCTGTCGGTAGTAATTGCCGTTGATAGTGACATCCTTCAGTGGGAATGCATACCCGCCACGTGGGTCACCAACCCACACGGCCGAGGCAACCTGAGGGGTGAAACCGGCAAACCACACGGCGGCTGATTCATTGGTTGTCCCAGTTTTGCCGGCGACAGGTCGGTCACCGAGGTTCATGGGTGCGCCGGTCCGGCCGGGAATGTTTCCGTCAACTACGCCATTGAGCATTACGGTGACCCCGTCGGCGACAGAACGGTCGAGAACTTGCCGACAATCTCCATTCGGAACGTTGAGTTTTGCACCGTCACGGTCCCTAATTTCTAAAATGGGAACTGGTTCGCAGTAGCGGCCGTGGGCCGCAAATGTTGCATATGCATTGGCGAGGGAAAGTGGGGCGATTTCCATGGTTCCCAGCGTGAATGAGGGAACACGCAGCAGTGGATCACCATTGCCCAAGGTCACACCGAGTGATTCCGCGATGTCAACAGGGCGGCAAATCCCTGTTCTTTCTTCGATGGCCATGAAATATGTATTTGTCGAATACGCGGTTGCTTGAGCCATGTTTAAGGTGCCGGAAGTGGTCGAGTTGCGAACGGTTACCGGGTCGTAGGGCACCCCTGTATCACAGTTGCGAAAATTGTTGAAAGTGTTCGGGCTGGGAGAACTAATGTATTCATTTGGTGAGATCCCAGCTTCCAGTGCCGCTGCGAGTGTGAAGACCTTAAAGGTTGAACCGGCCTGCATCCCAATTGTTCCACCCATGCTCTGTGGCGCGTTGTAGTTGTAGGTTGTGCGTCCCTTCCCACTAGTTCCCCACTCGCGGTTCTGAGTCATTGCAATTATGTGTCCCGTGCCCGGTTGAACCATAGATATTGCTGCTGCTTTGCCACTTGGGTCGTCAATAGGAATAGTTGAGTTGACGATTTCAGTAACAGATTTTTGAACGGTCGGATCGAGCGTTGTTGTAATTGTGTAGCCACCCCGTCGAAGGAATGCTTCCCGTTCTTCCGGGGTTTCGCCGAATACGTCATTTTCCCGAATTGATTGCAGGACGTAGTCGCAGAAAAACGGTGCGTAGCTTGAGGTGCAACCATTGGAAACTTGGGTTGGGTTGAGTAGTGATTGCATGGGAATTTTCATTGCGCGATTGGCGTCGGCTTGTGAAACGTAACCCAGGTTAGCCATGCGACCGAGCACGACATTACGGCGTTCAGCCGAGAGTTCGGGATTACGAATCGGGTCATAGGAAGTGGGCCGCTGCACGATTCCCGCAAGGGTCGCGGCCTCCGCGAGGGTGAGGTTCGAGGCAGGTTTTGAAAAATAGCGACGTGAGGCCGCTTCAATGCCGTAAGCACCCGAGCCAAAATAGGCGATGTTTAGGTAGCGAGAAAGAATTTCACTTTTGGTAAAACGTTTTTCAAGTGCGAGTGCCAATCGGACTTCTTTGATCTTGCGCGCAGAGCTGTCACCGCGCGCTGCGTCGAGTTCTTCGGCACTCGTTGCCTGGTTCACGAGAACGTTCTTGATGTACTGCATTGTCAGTGTTGAAGCGCCCTCCGAGATCTCTCCCGAACTTGCATTTGACGCAGCAGCGCGGACTATTCCACGGAAGTCGACACCGTTGTGTTCCAAGAATCGGGCGTCTTCAACTGCAATCGTCGCCTGCCGCATTATCGGGGCGATACTGTCCAATGGGACTTCAATTCGATTTTGGTAGTAAATCGTGGCCAAGACCGAGCCGTCAGCGGCAAGGATAACGCTGCGCTCGGGCAGCGGCGGAGTATTAAGTTCGTCGGGCAAGGACTCGAAATCTCTCACAACGTCGCGGGTGAGCACACCCAGACTGCCGGCGAATGGAATGAGCATCAGGCCGACCAGCGTGCCGGCGAGAACGGAAACACCCAAAATTGCCCCGAGACTGGCCACAATTCGGCCTATGCTTCGTCGTTCCCGTGGCATATTCATCAGACGACAAGGGTAGGTCAATCGTTCCCTTTATCCAAAGGCATCCCAGTTCACCCGATAAAAAGGGATTTTTCACCCACGCGATTATCCATTTATGAGAAAGTTCCCTGGGAAACTTTGTGACTTTATTCCCAATTTAAAAAACTATTGACTCTGCCTTCCGGTCGGAGCATAGTTCGGCGCAATAGGTGTGAATGGCGAATATGTCCTGGAGTCCAGCTTTGGGGGCAACTAAATGAGGAGTTTGCGAACATATGTCGATTGCAACGGAATGGGCTGTCAACGCAGCTTGCAGAAATACAGATCCAGATACGCTTTTTGTCCAAGGTGCGGCTCAGAATCGCGTCAAGGCCATTTGTCTGGGTTGTGACGTTCGAACCGAATGCCTCTCGGACGCATTGGACAACCGAGTCGAGTTCGGGGTCTGGGGTGGAATGACTGAGCGAGAGCGCAGAGCATTGCTTCGCCGAAGGCCAAATGTTAGTTCTTGGAAAACACTTCTCATGAGTGCTCAAGACGAGTACGAGCGCCAGTCATTTCTTAGCGCAACAGATCGAGCTTCCTAACTACCACTTTAACTCTTGGTTAGCCAGGGCTGCACCGATTTCGCGTAGCCCTGCGAGGTCATGCACGTCTTGGGACATGGCGGGTACGGGCTGAACTGGCACAGTGGGGTGCGCCGCGGTAAACCGCAGGGCCAAGTGCTTCTGCCTCTCTTTAATCTCCATGCGCTGGGCGTGTAGTTCAAGGAGCGAGGCGGTGAGATCCCCCGTACCTTCTGCTGTGAGTTTCTGTGCCGCAGCAAGAACTTGATCTTGGGTGAGTCCAGTTTCGGGCACCTCTTGCACCCGGTTAAGAATCAGTCCGCCAAGGGGCATTCCGTCTTGGTTCAGTCGCTCCACAAAATAGGAAGCCTCGCGAAGTGCATCGCGTTCGGGCGCGGCGACCACAATGAATTCGGTGCCAGAGTCCTTGAGGAGCGCATAGGTTGCATCCGCTCGTTCGCGGAAACCACCAAATGTTGTGTCAATGTCGGCTACAAAGTTACCAACATCGGCCAGGACCTGGGCCCCAAGCAACTTGCTCAATACGTTCGTGAAAATCCCAAATCCCATGGCTGCAATCCGACCGATTCCACGACCGGCTCCTCTGGCGGGTGCAGTAATGATTCGAATCAAGCGACCGTCGAGAAAGGACCCCAGCCGGGCAGGTGCATCCAAGAAGTCCAGAGCATTGCGACTAGGAGGTGTGTCCACAATTATCAGGTCCCACTCTGATTCGTCAGCGCGCAATTGACCGAGTTTTTCCATTGCCATGTATTCCTGGGTGCCGGCGAAAGAGGAGGAAAGCGCCTCGTAAAAGGGATTACTCAGAATCTTTTGTGCCCGCTCGGGGTCGCTATGCGACTCAACGACTTCGTCGAATGTGCGTTTCATGTCGAGCATCATCGCGCTTAAAGCGCCGTTAGAGATTCCAGGAACTGGTCGCGGGGTGTTATCAAGCTCTGTGAGGCCCATGGCTTGGGCGAGTCTGCGTGCCGGGTCGATAGTGAGAACGCAGACATTGCGTCCGAGTTCGGCCGCGCGAAGCCCCAATGCTGCCGCAGTCGTGGTTTTCCCGACACCACCTGAGCCAGTGCACACGATTATGTGCTTGTCCGGATTAGTAAGAATTGCGTCAATATTTAGTGTCACGCTAGTTTCCCTCACCGATTCCGCTGGCGTTCAAGATCGCGGCGAGTTCATATAGAGCACCAAGATCGATTCCACTGGGCAGTAGCGGTAAGACAAATAGGGGCAAACCACTTTGGGTGAGCCGCTCAAGCTCGGTGACTTCCAAGTCAACTCGTTCAGCATGGTCGTTGGCCTCGGTGAGGAGAGCCTGAATCAACTCTGCTGTTGGTTTTAGACCCGCGGCAGCAAGTTCAGATTCGATTTCACTAGCGGGAAGATCGCCCGCGAGTGCCATTGCACGCCGCGGTGCATCGAGTTGTGGCGGTCGGGTCATGTTCACGAAAATTCCGCCAACGGGTAGTTCCGCTGCCTTGAGTTCAGCAATACCGTCGAGCGTTTCTTGGACCGGCATTTCTTCAAGCAGGGTCACAAGGTGGATCGCTGTTTGATCTGATGCGATCACGTTCATGACCGAATCTGCATGTGATTTGATCGGACCCACCTTTGCCAAACCGGAAACTTCGCCGTTAACGTTGAGAAACCGTGTGATGCGTCCCGTGGGAGGAGCATCGAGAATAACAAAATCGTACGCATTGTCTTGATTCTTCTCCTTGCGCTTAACTACCTCGCAGGCTTTCCCGGTAAGTAGTACGTCACGCAACCCCGGGGCAATAGTTGTTGCAAAGTCGACCGCGCCCATCTTGCTCAATGCGGATCCGGCCCGGCGCAGTTTGTAAAACATCTCGAGGTAGTCAAGGAGGGCATCTTCGGTGTCAACGGCAAGTGCCCAGACTTCCCCGCCTCCGGGAGCCACAGCAATTTTGCGTTCCTCGTAGGGCAATGGAGCTGTATCAAAGAGTTGGGCGATTCCTTGGCGACCTTCAACCTCCATGAGCAGGGCGCGATAACCACCTTTTGCTAGGGCAATTGCCAGAGCAGCCGCGAGAGTGGTCTTGCCGGTGCCCCCCTTACCGGATACGACATGAAGGGTTACCTCGGGCCAATGCTGCACTCGTTTACTTTACAGACCCCGCTGGCGTTACGCTCGGCCCATGACAACTTGGGAATACGTAACAGTGCCGCTCTTGATCCATGCCACAAAGCAAATTCTTGACACATGGGGACAGGATGGCTGGGAGCTTGTTCAGGTCGTGCCCGGTCCCAACCCCGACAACATGGTTGCCTATCTCAAGCGCCCACAAGGTTAAGAGGTAATTCATGTCCGCAGTTGAAGATCGTCTTGCTGAGCTAGGCCTTAGCGTCCCTGAAGTATCAGCGCCGGTGGCCGCTTATGTCCCCGCTGTGATCAGTGGACAGTACGTCTACACATCGGGTCAATTACCCATGGTCTCCGGAGCGCTCCAAGCAACAGGCCGGTTAGGTGCTGAAATCGAGGTTGATGAAGGCGCATCACTGGCCCAGATTTGTGCCCTGAACGCCATCGCTGCAGTCAAAAGCGTCATAGGCGATCTCGATCGAGTCGTCCAGGTTGTCCGAGTCACAGGCTTTGTTGCTTCGACTTCCAACTTCACATCCCAGCCGGCGGTGATTAATGGTGCGAGCAACCTATTGGGAACCGCATTTGGCGGAGCCCATTCGCGCTCTGCGGTTGGTGTCGCTCAGTTGCCACTTGGAGCTCCCGTTGAGATCGACATGATTGTTGAGTTCAAGTAGCACGTGGAGATACTTCCGCTCACGCAACGAGTTGAGTCTGTTGCGCATGGTGACGGTCGGTGGGAAATTCCAGTAGCCCAGCCGGCTTCGACGGTTGTCATTGCTCGTCCCGCAAAACTTGGATTTGAAGTATTACTCCTACAACGCAGCTCCACTATGGCTTTTGCTCCACATATGGCGGTATTTCCCGGAGGCCGAGTTGACTCGTCCGACTACGAGCAAGCAGATCCCTTTATTGCGTGCGCTTACCGGGAAGTGCACGAAGAAGTGGGACTGAATCTTGGCGACCTGGTTCACCTTGATCATTGGATTACTCCTGAAGTTGAACCCATTCGCTACGACGTGCACTTCTATTTGGCAATCGTTGATGGAGATGTGGAAGGCGAGCTGGTGACAACCGAAGCGCACACGATGCTCTGGCTGACCCCGGCTGACGCATACTCTCGCTCACTTGATGGTTCACTGCCCATGCTTCGCCCCACCCAGGTAGCTCTCACGGAATTGAACCAGAACAGCAATGTGGAACAACTGCACCGATTCGCGTCCGATCGTATAGTTATTCCTCGATTGCCTAAGCCTGTTGTTGATTTGAACGGTGAGATTCGTTGGGATTTAGTCCACGGTGTGACCGGTGAAATCATTTCATTCGATGTTGGCAGAGCCAAACAAGAAACAACTGGCTCCGATGAGTAAGGCACTTGCATGAATAGTGAGCAAAATCCGCCACCATGGCTGGGTGGGGTTATTTCTTCAGACATTAATTGTGTGCTTGCGCCCAACCCTTCCCCATGGACCCTTGAAGGCACCAATACCTACTTAATTGGTGCGGAAAGCGGTAAGCACGTGGTCGTTGATCCGGGTCCGGCAAATATTGGGCATCTGCAACGAATTTCACAATTGGCACGGGGACCCATTGAGGCAATTATTCTCACTCACGCTCACCTTGACCACTCTGAAGGTGCACCCGATCTGGCCGAGTTGGTTGGCGCTCCCGTGATTTCGAGTCGTGAAATTTCCGGGTTGGACTTAGGTTCAGTTGAACTTTCCATGCATCAAACTCCTGGACACAGTTCCGACAGCATCTGTATTACGGTGAGCACCCCAACGGGAAAGTATTTGCTCAGCGGCGACACCATTCTGGGTCGTGGAACAACGTTGGTTGCCCATCCAGACGGAGTATTAAGTGAATATTTCGATTCTTTGCGACTACTCCGTGATCATTGCAATGATCAAGGAGTCACAACTCTTCTGCCAGGTCACGGCCCGATTTCCGAGAGCCCTGTTGCATTAATTGATTTCTATGAACAACATCGAATCCAAAGACTTGACCACATTCGATCCGCGGTAGATCAAGGCAACGTTACGGTTGAATCGATTGTCGACGTCGTCTACTC
>Ga0115555_1000889_pt1 | contig 20624 bp, 11 predicted proteins | sample COGITO_mtgs_1104_2_FD_87285 | JGI IMG/M metagenome (GOLD analysis project Ga0115555, IMG submission 87285) | Pelagic marine microbial communities from North Sea - COGITO_mtgs_110407 | ecosystem: Environmental > Aquatic > Marine > Epipelagic | place: Germany:Helgoland, sampling site Kabeltonne... | reverse complement strand
TCTCCGCGATCGTTTGCATCGTCCGCGCGGCTTTCGAGTGGCTCGTATATTTCGCACCTAATCCGAGTCTTGTGCTCGCGCGTTGCGATCCTCCTCCTTTCCCTCCGTGGCGTCCGGACGTCGACGACGTTTCCTCTTCCTCCTCTCTTTGCGATTCCCGACGGAATGCCTCTAACGAGAACGTCTCGTTGTTGTTGTTGTTGTTGTTTACGTTCTCGTTCTCGCTTCTGTCGGCCTCGTCGTCCTTCTTCTTTACCAGACCTAACCACGACTTGGCGAGGTTAAAGGCGACGCCGTTTGGAACGACATCTATGACGCTCCGGTCGTCTGTTCTTTTCCCCATGTGCGAAGTGACGAATGTTCCTCAAAAGTGTTCGTCTCGCGCGCACGTCATGGCGGCGGGTGCTTCGGCTCCGTTGGACGCAGGAAACGACGACGAAAACGACGACGACGATAAACAACATCATCATCATCATCCGTTTCAACACGCGGCGACGACGGAACCATCCGAAGCGGCCAAATTGTTTCGGGAAAGCGTGAAGAAACACGTGATTGAAACGAGAACAGAAACGACGGCGGCGAGGAGGAAAAGCAGAGGTGACGATGCTTTAGACGAGCAGGGGGAGGAGGAAAAGGAGGAGGACGAAGGTGAGATTAAAGAGGATCGCGATGATGATGACACGGTCGCTCGATACCAGCGGCAAAAGCGAACGAGTTGCGTGCACGAAGTGGCTATTCCAAAGTCTCTCAAATTAAGTGCCATGGAGGTATCGCTATTAAAGACGCCGACATTTTCATCGGAGAAATACGCGAAGAAGTACGCGTTCGAGTTAGACGCGTTTCAGTCGACCGCGGTGGCGGTTTTGGAACGAGGCGAGTCGGTGATGGTGGCGGCGCACACGTCGGCTGGGAAGACGGTTGTCGCGGAATACGCGATAGCGATGGCGTTTCGCGATAAGCAAAGAGTGATATACACGTCGCCGTTGAAAGCGCTGTCGAATCAAAAGTTTAGAGAGTTAGAAGAGGAGTTCGGGGACGTTGGTTTGATGACGGGGGATACGGTGATTAATCCGAACGCGACGTGTTTGGTGATGACGACGGAGGTTTTGAGGTCGATGTTGTACAGAGGCGGGGAGGTGATTCGAGAGGTGCGATGGATCATCTTCGACGAGGTGCACTACATGAGAGATCGAGAGCGAGGGGTGGTGTGGGAAGAGAGCATAGTGTTCGCGCCTAAAAACGCGCGGTTAGTTTTTTTATCGGCGACTTTGCCGAACGCGTTGGAGTTTGCCGAGTGGGTGGCGAGTTTACACGAACATTGCGTTCACGTCGTGTATACCGACCATCGGCCGACGCCGTTGCAACACTACGGTTTTCCGAAGGGCGGGAAAGGATTGCATTTAATCGTCGACGAGGTTGGGAATTTCAGGCGGGAGAATTTCGAAAAGTTACGCGCGGCGTTGAAGAATAGTGGTGGTAATAGCGGAAATAGCGGCGGAGGACGAGGAGGACGAGGCCCGGGACGAGGAGGACGAGGCGGACGAGGAGGAGGAGGACGAGGTAACGGACAACACGGCAACACGCAAGACGAGTCGGATATTTTACGCATCACTCGGATGATTAAAAACAAAGAGTTCTTCCCCGTGATCGTGTTTTCCTTCTCTCGAAGAGAATGCGAGGAGTACGCCAAACAGTGCAAGAAAATTCACTTCAACGACGAGGAAGAGGCGGAAGCCGTGGAAGAAGTGTACACGAACGCATTGAAGTGTTTAGACGAAGAAGATAGAAAATTACCCGCGGTGCAAGGAATATTACCCCTGTTGAAAGCGGGCATTGGAATTCACCACTCGGGTTTACTCCCGTGCTTGAAAGAGCTCGTGGAAATCCTCTTCAGCGAATCCTTGATCAAATGTCTCTTTGCGACGGAGACGTTCGCGATGGGTTTGAACATGCCCGCGCGAACGGTCGTTTTTACCGCGGTGAAGAAATTCGACGGAAACGAAGAACGCGTTATAGCACCTGGAGAGTACACGCAAATGTCCGGACGCGCGGGTAGACGAGGTAAAGACGATCGAGGCATATGCATCGTCATGGCTGATGAAAAAATGGAGGAATCCGCGATGCGCGAAATGTTACAAGGCAAACCGCAGGCATTAAATTCAGAGTTCAAGTTGAGTTACTATTCTATTTTGAACCTGTTAAAACGAGCAAGCGGAACTATGGACGCGGAATTCGTCATTCAACGATCGTTTCACTCGTACCAGCACGCCAAAGCGGTTCCAGGAATGAAAGTCGAACGCGACCGAGTGCGCGAAGAAATTGCCGGAATAGATGAAAAACTCAAAAACGTGAGCAAAGAATCCACCGAGTATGGAAAACTCATCGAACGGGCGCGTCGACTGGAAAAAGAGTTGAAACGTCACGAACTCGAACCGACAAGAGCGATGAAGTTTCTCACGCCGGGGAGATTGCTGAAAATCCGCAACGGTTACGACGATTTCGGATGGGGGTGCGTCGTAAACGCCTATCAACTCTCGGACGAGATGTTGAGAATGCGAGGGATTGATCCTTCGACGAAAGATATCGCACCGGAAACGGTCGTCGTTGATTGCTTAATGCGCGTAGGACCGGGTGCTTCGGAAGGTATATTGACTCCAGCAGATGTCAACATCGACGCCGGCGGGACGATTTTAGAAGGTGAAAAGAAAAAACGTAAACGAAACACGACGGAAATCGTTCCCGTCAGTCTCGCGTTGGTGGCGAACATCGGTGAACTCATTTTAGAACTGTCCGACGATCTTCGCGATTCGACGTCGAGAGACGCGGTGTACGAGAGCGTTCGCACGATTGTGCATACGTTCAAGGAGAAGAAAGGTTTGCGGGACGTGCCGAGTTTGGACGCCGTGAACGCGCTAGGGTGCGTCGAAGTTTCGTACGCGTCGATGGTTCAAGAACTCGAGTCTGTTCGCGAAAAGATTAAAACACATCAACTGTATGAAGCTGGAGACGACGAAGAAGAGATGTATTACGAAAAACAAAAGACGCTCAGAGCGAAGATGAAGGATAAAAACGCCCCGAAAGAGGATTTTGACGAGAAAGCGATGTTTGAGAAGAAAGCGACTCTCGAGGAACGATCGAGAGTGTTATCTTCGCGCATAAAAACGAGCGAACTGTCCAAGTTTCGCGACGAATTATCTTCGCGTTCAAAAGTTTTACGCAAACTCAACCACGTGGACGCTGAAGGCGTCGTTTTACCCAAAGGCCGATGCGCGTGCGAAATCGACACGGCGGATGAACTTTTGGCCACGGAGTTGATGTTCAACGGCGCCTTCGCGAAAGCGACGCCGAGAGAACTCGTCGCGTTGTGTTCCATGTTTGTTCCAACGGAAAAGTCGAACCAAAAGCCAACCATACCGAAAAATCTAGAGGTGCCAATCAAAGGCGTTTTAGACGCGGCGAAACTCATCGCCAATACGCAACTGGAACAAAAACTCGAAATCGACGTGGAAAAATACGTCGATTCGTTTCGAACGTTCTTGGTGGAAATCGTGCACGAATGGGCGGGAGGAAAAACGTTTTCGGAAGTGTTGTTGCGAACGGATTTGTTTGAAGGCACTATCGTTCGCGCCATGCGTCGATTGGACGAATTGATGTTGGAGCTCGGCAGAGCGGCGATGGCGTGCGGGGATGAGAATTTACGCGAGAAGTTTGAAAAAGGAGCGGAGTTGTTGCGAAGAGGCATCGTCTTCGCGCCTTCGCTGTACGTGTAGAATAATAAAGGAGTTGATAGCAGATACAGTAACTATTATTGTACCCTTGTAGTGTGATATACAAACCAAATTCTAAAACAACATTTTTCCTTCGCTTTCGGTAATCCTCTTCGACGCGGACCTCGTGTACTTTGGCGCGTTGTCCTCTTCCACGTACTGCGAACTCATATCCGAAGCCGTCGGCGATGTTCCGCCGCTTCTGTTCTGTTTGTATCTCTGCGCTTCTTCGTGTTGTCTTCTAACCTTTTCTTTAATCTCTTCGAACCGCATCAATCTCTTTGACGACGCGTCTGACGACCGAGGACTCGGTAAAGTTCCATTTCCATACACCCTCTCTCGTTCCTCTTGCAACTCTTTCTTCACGCTTCGCACCGCCAAGCGCTCTTCTTCTCTTTGCTCGTACTCGCGGATTAAATCCGCCATCTCGTTCGCGTCTTCCATCACCTCTCTCAACTCCTCTTTCAACATCTCCACCTCTTGCGGCTCGTGCATAGCTCTCGCGGCGACCGCTTCTGCCATTTCCTTCTCCTCTTCCAACTTTTTCGTCAAATCTTCCACGTCTTCCTGTAATCGATGCACGAAACTTCTCGATTTATCCAACCGTTCTTTTAACTTTTCGTTCTCCTTCACTTGCTCTTCCAAATCTTCTTGCGCTTCTTTCAGTTTGTTCGCGTAGTCGTCCGATAATCGAGCGACTAACCAATCCGCCGGCGACTCTGGTTTCACGTTACTTCGCAACAAATCGTCCAACGCTCTCGTCAACTTATCTAAAGTTCCGTCCAAGTTCAAATAATTCCGAAACTTTGCCTCCCTGGAGGACTTCATCGCCTTCTTCGTCCCCGCGGACATTTTCGTCGTCGTCGTCCCGACACCGCTGCTCAAAGTCGTCGCCGCTTTCCCTCCGGCTCCTCTCTTCATAGCGTTCGCCGCGTTCAATTTAGACTGCGCCGAGTGAAGTTGTTTCCACGCCGACGACGACGTCGACGGTTGTTGGTGTTCTTGTTGCTCCTCCTGCTCCTGCTGTTGAAAGCATTCTCCACGAGAAGGAGGTAAAGGCCGCTCGTGAGACTCTTCGCCTTTCATACTCGACGCGTTGATGTTGTTGTTGTTCTTATTGGAGGAAAACAGCTTGGAAAACAAACCATTCGTGGTGGAGGACTTTTGCTCTTTCTCCGAGACGACCTGTTTGTTGTTGTTCACGTTTCGAGGAGGAGAGCAGCGAAAGCAAGAAAGAGGGACGAGAGAGAGAAACGTTTCAGGGTCAGCGAGTGCGTTTGCGAGAGGGGACGACAGAGAATACGAGAGAGAGAGAAAGCCTAGTTGTTTTGTTGGTCTCCAATTTGTTTCCCCCCGCGGGGAACCAAAGCAGAGTTTTACTTTCGACGTACAAAACGCGCCTCGGGGGCAAGAAAGAAGTAAAGAGTGAGATTCTCTCTTTTTGTCTAAAACTGCGCACCATCTTCTCGCGTTGATGTTGTTCTTCCAACTTCGTGCAAAACGACGAAGCGCTCTTTCTGCGCGTGCGTGTGTGATATATCTCGCGCGCGCGCGACGAGATGAAGTGCAAAGACTCATCTTCTCTCTCGAGGGTGTTAGAAAAAAAACTGTTTAGGGTATTATCAAAACCCTAAATAGTCAAAAAACGAGATACGACGACGCGATTTTTCAGAACAGAGAGAGAGAGTACGAGAAGAGTAAACACAAACGCAAACACAATGACGACGACTTTTACGACGACGTTACGCAGAGGATCATCTCTGAGGGGGGTATCGTCTTCATCGAACTGCTGCAAAAACGACGCGCTCGCCTTAAAAGCTTTAACGGGGAAAAGACGTAGTGCATCATCATCGATTAGTTTTCCCAGGAATCATGAAGGAGGTCGGAAAAAACAATCATCTTTTGTCTTGAAAGCAACGAACGAGGACAACGAAAACGCAACACTCGCCACAGGCGAAAGGGATTCTACCACGTCCTCCTCTGCCTCTGCCTCGACATCGTCATTCGATAAAAACTTGAACAAATTCGTAAAAAAAACCGCAACCACATTCGCCCCTTCTTCGTCAGGAGACGCAAAGAAGAAAAAAAATCCAGCGCAGAAAGGCACCGTCTTGTACCAAGTGTTTGAAGTCCAAGCGTATTTGGCAATCTTAATCGGAGGTTTACTCGCATTCAACGTGATTTACCCATCCGAGGAACCGACGATTGCGAGATTGATGGGGATGTGGTCCGTGTGGATGTTTACGGTGCCGTCGTTGCGAGCGCGAGACTGCGGAGCGAAGGAGAAGGACGCGCTGAACGTGCTCTTCATCGCGATTCCATTGATTAACGTTTTGATTCCGTTCGTTTGGAAATCGTTCGCCGGGGTGTTCACCGCGGACGTTTTGTTGATGTTAGGGGTATATTATTCGAAAAATGCGCCGCCGTTTGGCGAGGAAGAGTTGACGGTCGCGGAGCCGAGCGAATAAGAATGAGAGAGAAAGAGAGAGAGAGTTTCGACGAGCCGACGGTAGACGCGCGGACGACGACCACCGTATTGTTTTTAAAATAAGATATATCGCGACGAAAAGAATAAAACACTTCGCCACAGCAACGCGCCACATTTTCTCTTCTTGTTCTCCGAACAACAACAACAAGAACAACAACCTTCTTCGCGTTCGATCCTCTTGCTTCTATGTACTCCAAATCTCCCCAACGGAATCTTCACAAAAACACACATCAAACACACGCTTTGTGCGCGAGACAGAGAGAGAGAGAGAGAAAGAGAAGGAAAAAGGAAAGAAGCAATATCACTCAACATGCTCCTCATCAATCCCGGCCACGTTCGGTTCGCGGTGTTTCTTTCCTGCGGCGCGTTCATCGAGATGTGCAAGAGGCGAGGACGACGACCGATGGTTCGTCCTGCGCCTCTTCCTCCTCCTCGCGAGGATGCGCAACGACACCAAGAAGAAGAACTCGCGTCGTTTTCTTCCCCAGAAACGAGGACGACGACGAGGAATATTTTTGGGTCAAATAATGCTGCGGGAGAAGAGGACAACAACAACAACGTGAACATCCAGTGCAGGTTTTGCTTCGGATCCGACGATATGAGTGAGATGATCTCTCCGTGCGATTGCTCGGGAAGCGCCGGTTACGTCCACGCGAGGTGTTTGAGACACTGGCAGTCGGTGAGTTTACAAAACAGCGGGAACACGGAAACGAGATGTCGCGTGTGCCAAGCGACGTTTAGGAACTTGCCGAGACGGTCTCGCCGAGAGCGGTTTTTGGAGTGGTTCGCGCCGACGGCGAAGGATCGAACGCACCAATATTTCAACGCGTGGAGAGACGCGCTTTTGAACACGTTGATTCCAATCGCCGCGGATGCGGATTGCAGAGAGTTTAATCGACTCGGGGATGTGGTGGAGACGATATTAGGGTGCGAGGTGCGAGTGTTTTATAGCCGCGAGATGCAACGAGGGAATAAGCTGTTTATTTTGCTGAGGAAGTGGTTTCATCGCTTGGAGAAGACGCACGTGTACACGTACATCGCGAGGACGCTCGGGAGGATGCTCATTGCCGGAGTATCCAGCGTCATCGACGACGACGGGACGATGGTGCGGACTCGACATCGGGTGGACGCGTTCGTGCCGTTTGTGACGGCTATTCGAGACGTGCTCGTGTGTTTGCAAACGCCGATTGAAAGTTTGATGCGATTTCACGTGCCGTACGTGTACGCGTGTTCAATCATTGAAAGGTACCCACAGTTTCGAGTGAACTGCGGAATGTACGATAACTATGCGAACAACAACAACAACAGGAACAACAACAACTTCGGAAGGAGGAGAAGAAGAAACCAACAACCACCGGGGATATTCGAGAACTTTTTTGCGATCGGTAAAGAAGAAGCGAACGCGATTGCAAACATACGAAATAACAGGAGTAATAATAATAATAATAATAACAACAACAACAACAATACCGCAAACGGTGGTATAGGTGGTAACCTCTACCGCCGAAGAATTGCGAGAGCTCCTATAACAGGAAGAAACAACAACAACAACAACAACAGATTTCAATTTGGTGGGTTCAATTTCAATCCGCCGCGACGCGCGGAAACGGCGCGCTGAAAATGTGTACAACATACATACAACGCTATAGCAACTACTATCAAATACAGATGGGCTCGGACAACAAAACGCCCAGCGCGGCGCGCGTCCTCCATTTTTGCAACAACACAGAAGAAACACAGAAATAAACGCACCCGCGGTGCGCAACGAGAGAAAAAAAATCAAAACGTCGCGCCGGCGCGAATCCCATCCCACAGCTCCCGAATCTCCATCGCCCACGCGCGCTCTCGACTTTTCCTCGCCTTTGCGTCTTTGATTTCCATCACGTGCGTCGCTTGTACCTTCTTCTCTTTACTCAACCACCCCATGGCGCACACGTACGCGCCTTTCTCGATCTTTCTCTCCCCGTCCGTGTTCACCTCCACCGATCCGGTCCCGTCCGAGACGACGAGGACGGCGCCGTTGTTCGCGCTCGACGTCACTTCGCCTTGGATCCACACGCGGCGAAAATGAGGTCCAAACGGTTTGTTGAAGTTGGAACCATTCATCCCGCCAACCACCCCACCACCACCGCTGGTGGCAGCTGAAGCTTTCTTCGCAAACCTGTGAACGTCCGGGTGGTGCGCCGCTCGGTGCGTCGGAAATCCAGAGGACAAAGCATCAATAGAAGAAGCAACGTTGTAAACGTCGAGACCGAGAAACGGGTCGTGGTAGTCTTTGGTGTTCTTCTCGTCTTCCGCGCTGCCCCGCTTTGGATCTATCATCAACACCGAGGCATGTATCATCGAACAGAACATCTTAGGGACGGTCGCGTCGAGTTTCCCTGAACCACCACCGCCTGAACTCATCTGTATTCTTCGCTTCTTCTTGCTCGAGATGTATGTCGTTGTGTTATTCGTATTATCGGTGCATTCTTTTTGTTGTTTGGAGCGTATATATATACAAACAAGTGCGCTGAAAGAACTCCTTTTTGTGCGGTTGTTTGAGTTTTCCAATTCAACAAAAGTGGATAACGCGCGCGAAAAGACGCCAGAGTTTACCTCCTCGCGGACAGCACAAACTCCAACAACGTATCAGAGGAGGAGGAGGCAATATCATCGTCTTCAAATAATGTCGTCAAAAACTACCGATTCCAAAACGGGAGGAGGACGAGGAGAACACGAGGAAACACGCGTCATCAAATTCGTCTTCACTTTGGTGATGATGAAAGCGGCGAACGACGTCTTTGAACGACAACACGGGATATCGCCGATACGTGGGTTTTTGAAAGGGTTGAACGAAACGAGGAAGAAATTAGCGAGAGCGATCATGCCTTCGAGCAACGGTGGGAATGGTGGCGGAAACAGGAATAAGAAGAAGTTTAAAGGGAAAGGGAATAAGCTCGGGAAGAAGTGAAATGTGTAGCGAGCGCTCGCGATACTGCGAGCGCATAGGTAATGTATTATTAAAAGATATGATGAACCGTTGTGCGTTTCAATGAATGTAAAGAATGGTACAATTAAGTCTGTTGTTATTGCAAAGCTTTTTTATGTGTGGTTTCGTTATGTTTTCTTCTCTCTCTTTCTCTCTTTCTAATTCTCTCTTCTTTCCGCTTTCGTCCTTTTCTCGACTCTCGAGTTATTGCATGTACGGAACGACAACCTCCAAGTTGTCTTCCTTCAAGTACAACTCGGACTTGGCGTTGAACATGATCTTTTCAAACTCATCGCCATCGATGTTTTCCTTTTCCATCAACACGTCCGCAACTTTGTGCAATACGTCGATGTTGATAGACACTAAATCCTTCGCTCTTCGGTACGCTTTGGTCACCAACTCTTTGACTTCGCTATCGACCAAATCCGCCGTTGCTGGTCCGTAATCCGCAGATCGACCCATTTCCCCACCCAAGAAAGATTGACCGCCACCAGTTTTCAACGCGATTTGACCTATTTTCTTGGAGAAACCCATGGTTTCAATCATTTGTCTCGCGGTTTGCGAGACTTGTTGGAAATCGCCCGAGGCGCCAGTGGTGACGTCTTCGGCGCCAAAGATCAACTCTTCCGCGACACGACCACCCATGGCAACCGCCATTTGGTTCTCGAGGTACGATCTGGAATACAAACCAGATTCTAATCGTTCTTCGCTCGGGGCAAAGAAGGTCAAACCACCCGCAGCGCCTCTCGGGACGATGGAGATTTTGGCAACCGGATCGTATTCCGGCATCAACGCACCGACGATGGCGTGACCGGCTTCGTGGTACGCTACGAGTCTCTTCTTCTTCTCCGACATGACGGCACCTTCCTTGGCGGCACCGGCGACGATTCTTTCGAGCGCATCGGCGATTTCTTCCTTGGAAATTTCTGTCAATTCTCTTCTGGCGGCAATGATAGCCGATTCGTTCATCAAGTTGGCCAAGTCGGCGCCGGTGAAACCCGGGGTACGTCTGGCAACCTTTTCAAAGTCAACATCCGGGGAGATGGTCTTACCTCTGGAGTGCACCTTCAAGATTCTGATTCTGCCGGCAACATCCGGTCGGTCGACGGTAACTTGACGATCAAATCGTCCCGGACGCAACAAGGCGGAATCCAAAACGTCCGGTCTGTTCGTCGCCGCCAAGACGATGACGCCAGTGTTCCCTTCGAAACCATCCATTTCCGTGAGCAACTGATTAATCGTTTGTTCTCTCTCATCGTTACCACCGCCCATGCCGGAACCACGCTGTCTCCCGACGGCATCAATCTCATCGATGAAGACGATACACGGCGCCTTCGATTTGGCTTTTTCGAACAAATCTCTGACACGAGACGCGCCGACGCCGACGAACAATTCAACGAACTCGGACGCCGCGCACGAGAAGAACGGAACACCGGCTTCACCGGCGACCGCCTTGGCCAACAACGTCTTACCCGTACCCGGCGGGCCAACCAACAAACAACCCTTCGGGATCTTGGCGCCTAGTTGCGTATATTTGTCCGGGTTCTTCAAGAAATCGACAACTTCTTGCAATTCCAACTTGGCGCCTTCGACGCCGGCGACGTCGACAAAAGTGACGCCGGTTTCCGGAACTTCTTGAAATTTGCTCTTGGATTTACCGAAATCCATCGGGCCACCGCCGCCCATGCCGCCCATGCCACCCGGCATGCCACCGCCAGAGCCAGATCCATCTTGCGCTCTTCTGAACAAAAAGAATAAACCGGCAAACGCGATAACCGGGAACAACACGTTGCCCAACAAACTCGCCGCGTTCCCTTGTTGCTCGCCTTCGGAAACGGAAATGTCGACGCCGTTCTTGGCCAAAATATCCACCAACTCCGGATCGTTCGGTAAAACAACCGTCGCTCTGTTCCCGTTCACCGCGGTCAATTGCAAAGACGAACCGTCTTTGGCGAATCGCACGCGTTCAACTTTCCCGCCTAAAACGGCTTTGATGAATTCCGAGTATCTCCACGTCGCGCCTTCCGGCAATCCAGAGGCGTCGGTCGTCGAGGCAACCGTCGTGGACGGTGCGGACAAACTTGGGAACGCTTCCGTCGTTTGTTCCGCGGATTGTTGTTGCTCCGCCGCCGGCATGGCCGGGAAGTCGATGGCTGATGCCATCTGCGCGTTTTGCAAAGTGGCAAACGCAGTCAAGGTGGCGATGGCAATTTTTTGCGCATCACTCGAGGATTCCTTGTTGTTGTTGTTGTTGGACTGTTTGAGAAGAATTGAAGAAGATGATGATGTTAGTCGAAGAAGACGAAGACGAAGAGACAGTAAAGTTGAGAGGCATCACGTTCCGACGAGGGTGGTGACGACAGCATTCCCGAAGATGCCACGTCACGCAACATCTCGCGAAAACGCGCGCGAAAGTGAACACGCGAAGGCATCGAGGCGTAAAAGAGGGTCAACAGTGCTCGAAAAACGCACGATTGATGCGTTTCTGCGTCGAATTCACCCGCACCACCTCCCAAACTCTTCTCAAATCGATAAAAAACGAGATGAGACTACTAATCTTTTACGCACCTTCATCACAGTCGCTCGTTTCGCGACTCTCGAACGCGCGTTCGAATTCGCTCTCACCGACGGTCGCGCGACCCCGGCGAGTACATTTTTGCTCGCTGCAAATTGACTCATAGTATCTGTATATATAGTTTACTTTTATAAGACTACTATAATAAGTGTGTCTTTTCGTTTACTACGTCGTCGTCGTTTACTACGTCGCGTAAAAAGTATGACGACGTTCAACTGCTCGAATTAGATAGAAAAACAAAACTCATGGCTCACAGCAGTTTCACTTGGAAAAGCAAAAAGCACTTAATTGTGCACTAAACCCTACACCCTAAAGATCAAACCAGCGCTTCCTTCTGTGTTTCCCTTTTTTTCTCTTGGAACGAACGCTCAGAAAAACAACGTATTCTTTGTTGTCGTAAAGAAGCTTCAGAGAGAATGTCGTCTTCTCACCAGCGAGGAGGAGGACGTCGACAAAAAGGCGTCCCTTTGGACGCGTTTTTGAAAGAAATGAAGGAAAATAACGGAGAAGACGACGACGAGAAAAGAAGAGAGAGGATCGAATGCGATGATGAGTTCGATGAATTCGACGAGGAAGATGATGAGGACGACGAGAGCGAGGAAGAGGAGGAAAGAGAAAAACAACACAGACGACCACGCGAGAATAATAACAATAAGAGAGAAAAAGGAGGACGACGAGGACGATATGCAGACTTTGACGAGGAAGAGGAGAATTTCCAACCTTTGCCGCCTCCAAGAGAAACTTTGCTCGAAACGGAGCGCGTTTTAAAACGAGCGACGAAAGAACAGTTGTCGAGCTCGATGACCGGGGAAATGCCCGCGAAAGAACAGATGGAGAAGTTAGAGCGAGCGCTGCAGAAATGCGTGCAGATGCAAAAAGCAACCGCTTCGGACGACGTGAAACGAGAGCGGTTGTTGAAGAAGCTCGAGACGGTGTTGACGGCGAGATTCGACGCGGTGACGATCGATCCGTTCGGGTCGTTTGTGAGCGCGTTTCACACGAAGAATTCGGATATAGACGTGTCGTTGACGATTCATCCGTCCTCGCAGTGGTATAACGAGGAAGAGGAGAGGAAGTATAGAGACGCGCAGAGTGGCGCGCCCAGGCCGAGAGCGCAAAGGAGGCAGCATAGGACGAAAAGGGTACAGTTGTTGGCGAAGTTTGCCAGCGAATTGAGATGGAGAAAGTACGACGACGTGCAGTTGATCGCGCACGCGAGAGTGCCATTGGTGAAGTTTCGAGATCCAGAAACTGGGGTAGCGTGCGACGTGTGCGTCCATAACGACGGGGTGTACAAATCGGCGGTGATGGGTTTCGTGGCGGACCACGATCGATTGTATCGAGATTTAGTTTTTTGCGTCAAGATGTGGGCCAAGAATTGGAACGTGAACGATGCGATAAACGGGACGTTTAACTCGTATTCGTTGTGTCTGTTAGCGTTGTTTACTCTCCAAAGACACGGAATATGCCCGCCAATGGCGAATATAACGTTGCCGGACGAGGAATCTTTGGAAAAAGAGATGCAACGAGTACAAAACGAATGCGAAGAAACGAAAGAGTTGGGGAAACCGAGAGAAGTATCGCACGAGAGGAAACGAGCGGACGCGCAAAGGAACCCGCACGCGATAAAGCCGAAAGCAGATAAATATCACTCGTACAGCTCAGGAAACCAGAAGACGTTGGCGGAACTCTTCGTGGACTTTTTCGTCACGCTGAGCGCGGTAGAGCCGCTGTGGGCGAAAGGATTAGTCGCGTCCACGTACGCCGGAAGATGGACGTGCGGTTGTTCCTGGCCACTGCGTAAATATAAAATTGGCGTAGAAGACCCGTTCGCGAGTGGAGATAACGTTGCGAGAGCGGTACAAAGACGTTCGGCGCCGGTTGTTTTTGGCGCCATTCGCGGCGCGGCGATGACCGTGAAACGCATTTTATGGGCAGAAAACGACGAACAGTTTGAAATGGCGATGATGGATATGCTCGGAGACCCGGAGCGAGTGCACGAAAAAAACGTGCACTCGAACAATAACAGATTTCCACCGTCTGGAACTGGTGGCAGGGGTGCAAGAGAACGACGCGAAACGAGACGCGCGGCGCAGCGCGCGACGGACAACACTTTGACTCAACCGCCCCCGATGCCTTTACAACCACCCATGCCGATGTCGCAACCACCGCCGCCGCTCCCGATGATGGGACATCAACAGCAACATCAAAATATGCCTCCGCGTCTACCGACAATGCCTAGAAACGGCGTAAATCCTCCCGCTGGTTTACAACCGACTCCACCAGGTATGTCACCTCCGCTACCGCTCAATCAAGTTCAACATCAGCAACAACAACATCAAAGAGAGAGTAATTTGCTCGCACAAATGCAAAGCATGAACATGAACATGAACGGGCATCAAATGCAACAGCAACAGCAACACATTACAAAATCTATCGCCGAGCTCGAGCAGTCTGTTATTCAACAAGCGCAACAGCGTCAACAATTACAGCAGCAAGAACAAATGTTGATGCGTCAGCAGCAGCAGCGACAACAACTGCAAAATAGCGGTGGGTTCGGAGACGAACTTGGCGGCGGTATCTTTTCGAGCATCGCGAAGAATACGCACTCGTTCGGGTTTGGTGCTTCACCACTACCAACGACTCAGCAACAACAACAGCAGCAACAGCCACCACCGTTACAGCAAGCTCTGTTTGGAGGTAGCGGTGGGTCTTCGCAGGGGAGCGGGTTAGATATTTTCGGTAATCCGATGCCTCAAAACTTCAACTCGGCCTTCGAGGGATTACGCAATAGCAATAATAACGAAAGCGTAACAAAAATATTTGAGCGAGAACAACAACAACAACAACAACAACAACAACAACAACGAGAAGAATCTAACGTTTTCACCGACGATAACGATTCTCCGAACGGCCTCAACGAATCGCCTCGGAATCGCGAATCGCGCAACGCCTTTCGAAGAGGAGGACGCGGAAAAAATTCGTCAGGATTGCGCGCGAAGAAACACGAACATCTGAATGGCGACTTTGAGGGCGGTGTAAAGTCTTTCCCGCAGCCGCGACAATAATAGGTAGGTACAGCAGTAGTTTATACATCAATAATTGTTTCGCTGAATTTGTAAAAACTAACAAACTAACTTCTACCGCGCGCTAAATACTCGTCGAGAAACGGATGAAAAGATTCTCTCTCCTCGCCATTTTTTCCGTCTTTATTTTCGTGTTCTTTTTCGTCGTCGTCGTCGTCAAAAGAAGAAGAAGAAGAAGGGGCTAAAATCGTTACTAATTGGGCGTTTTGCGCGATGTCTCGCGTTTTACGAACGAGTAAAGCGTGTATTGGATCATTCGCCAACCAATTTTCCGGCGGCGATTTCGCGTCGTCTTTCAAACAATAGTTTTCGTATAACCTCCCAATTACTCGAAACATTTGCTTTAAATACTCCTCGTCTCTCTTCACGCGAAAGACGGAAGTGCCTCGAGTCACGTTTCGCATGCACAAGAAACACGACGACGCGTTTGCGGAAACCATCTCCAGTTGTACTTGCGGTACGTGATACGCGGGAATAGTTTTCGGTAACGGCGGATCGCCGACGCGATAGTATCCGCTTTGCGTTCGATAAAACGGACTTCGATTCTTCACCTCTACGACGACGCGTTCAACCGCGTTCTCACCATCGTCGCTACGAATGAGTGCGATTGCGTCCGGACTCGCGCCTAAGTGAGGTAATTTACATCCGCACATCTCTTCGTACTTCAACAAAACGTCCTTCGACATGCGACACAAACCAACTTCGTGAATCTCCTCTACGTTTGGGAAATCGTTCAGTAACTGCATCAGCGCTCCCGCTTCCGCCGTATTCCCCCACGCTAATCTCACGGACTGTTCGCCTTCTCTCGCTTTCATTCGACAAAATCCAAGACGAGTGAGGCCTAAAGTTCCACCAAACGGTTGCTCTTCCACCCCCGCGAGTTCTCTCGCTTTTTTCTTTTTCTTCTTCAGTTGTTTCGCTTTCTTTTTCTTCTGTTTTTTCGATCCTTTCTTCGCGTTGTTCGTTCTTATTTTCGCCGGACTTTTCTTCGTCGAGCGGTTCACGTGTGAGTTATCAACCGACGCGCGAAGGATGTCCAACGGCGTTGCCGAGGAGAAATCGAAGTGATGTTGAAACCGACCTTTGCTATTTTTAATCGGCGGAAAGAACTTTTCTTCTTTATTATCTTCTTCGTCCTCGTCTTCCTCGTCCTCGGCGGCTGAACTCGAAGCAGATAGATCCTCCTCCATCTCGTCGTCGTCGTCGTCTGAATCGTTATCGTACCACCCGTCATTGCGCTCTTCCTCCACACTCAACATCAACTCCTCGTTATACGCCTTCACGATCGCCTCGTTCTTCTCTCTCGCGTCGTCCTCGTCCCTTTCGTTCTCTCCCGTCGTCGACGGGGCCTCAACTACCGCCGCAGCGTCTTCCCGCATCACCATCACCGCGCGCATCAAATCCTGGTGACTCGCGCTTTCGCTGTGCAATCCAATCTTTGTCACCACGTGCGCTTCCTTAAACCCAAGCGCGCCTAAAATGTTCCCCGACGTTAACACGCCTTTATGTAAACTTGCCCACGTATTGGTGCCTTGTCGACATAAACGGTGACTTTGTTCGTCTTTCGTAAAATCCAGCCAACTCTCCGGCGGTAACGCGAGGAACTTTTTCTCTTTCCGTAACCGTTCTAAATCCACGTTGTGGAATCCAAACAGGTTTGGTATCTTTCCAACCGTGCCGACGAGTTGCGTGCGGTTCGATTGGATCGAAACGTTGTGAGACGCCGCTTGCGGGGAAGAGAAGAAATCAACTTTGTCGAACGCGTTGCACTCATCTTCCAAAGGTTTGAGCGCGTCTTGAGAGTAGTTTTTGAGCAACGCGCGAGGTAAAAGCGACATTTTCTTTTCCTCTAAATCCTCGTCTTCGTCTTACTCTTTATCGCGAAGAGGTCCTCTCTCTTGTCGCGTGTTCTAAATTGCACATCCACTCATAGATATACAACTGTATTAGGACGAGATGTGAGGAAAATTGGTACCAGTTACAACGTGACATTAAACGCTCTACAGTTCTACACCACACGCTGCGACGAGAACGCTAGACCATCTCTTTTTCCACGTACTACTTCCTTGTCTCTCTCTCTTTCGGCTTTTTCTCACGACAACGATTTGAGCGACGTTCGTTCGAAATGTTCGACACACGAGACGTCGACGCTACCGTCCTTCTTCCGATACCGCCGAACGCACGTCATCCAATCCCCACTCTCATCTGTCGTTCTCGTCGTGGATTCAAACCCGAGTTGAGATGTGGACGTGACTTCGTGCGTGCGTGAACTCATATCCCACGTGGCTTTTCTGTGCACTTCTCCCGGCCCTGGGCCGAATATGTTGCTCTCCCCTTCGTACTTTTCCACGAATTCGCCCAGAGGGTACGATAACTTTCTTTTCGTTCCCGTGCTCGAAACCGTCCACACCGTAAACGCTCCCTCTCCCAAAAACGTATTCGTCGCCTCATCTGTTGTTGTGTCCCAAACTTGCACGTACGTCGCCGTGGAGCGATTCCCGTCCATATCGTGCGCTTCGAGGTATTCGAACACGTTTTCGTTTTTGGACGCATCCCGATGCCATCGACCGAGAAAGGACTTGTGCGCTTCGGACAAAGCGCGCATTTTTAAGCGCTTCTTCTCGTCCGAATACTCCTGCGCAGACCAAGAGGCAGAAGAACAACGGAAGGTGGTCTTCCTTTCAATGCGTGGTTGTCCTCGTCTGTGGGTTGTGAATACCAGCGATGATGATGAGGCTACGGACGACATGTTCGCATTTTATTCCATTGACAATGGTGCTTTTTCCGAAACAGTTACGTTTGTTTTTCCCTTCAAATTGTACGCGTATACTTTTAAACGCTAAAAATCAAATCAATCGTATCTAAATCCCGGTCCAGGCGCGGCGTCGCCGTATTCACTCCCACTGATTTCAGATTTCGAACCACCGTATAAACTCTCGCCGAAGACGCTGCCGGTGTATTGGGAATCCGTGTCGTCGTCTCTCTGCGCGGCGGAATTGGCGAATCCGATGTTTTGGGCGCCGACGCGAGGTGCGGTGGTTAAATTTCGTTTCCCGGACCAGTTATAACCGCCGTCGCCGCCGTAATCATTATCGGCGATGTAATTGTCGCTGTTGTAATTTTCACCACTCGTGGTGGTTTCTTCGTGGATGGTTTCTTTGGCGACGAATCGCGCGAGGCCGGCTTTTGCTTTCCATCGAGATTGAGGTAACGCGACCATGCACTCGTTCAGTTGGTTGATGTTGTTGCCTTCGACGAGGCATTTGTTGTCTCTGAAGTGTTGCAACATGTCTCTGAAAAGCGGTTGTTTCGCTAACACTTTCGGATTACCGACAATCATCAAACCAAGTTTGGCTCGAGTTAACGCGACGTTCAGACGCCTGGGGTCGTTCAAGAAACCGATCCCTTGACGGTCGTTCGATCGGACGCACGTCACGATGATGTACTGTTTTTCGCGTCCTTGGAACGCGTCGACCGAAGCGACTTCCACTTCTTGGTATATGCTCGGGTGTAAAACCCCGGTTCGAGTTAAGTAGTTGACGACGTACGCGCGTTGGCCTTCGTAAGGTGTGACCACACCGATTTCCTCCGGTGCGATGCCGTTTTGAAGTAAGTGCGTGACAATTTTCTCCACCGCGTACGCTTCGCCGCGGTTCAAGTACGAGTATCCGCTCGCAGACATCTCTTCGACGCCCATTTGAGCCCAAAACAGCATCGGTTTTGACGGACACGGCCACGGGAACACGTCTTCGCTATCCGCACGTTCTGCCTCGGTGACACCGTTTTGCAGCGTGCCTTCGTAAAACGCGTTTGATGGAAATTCCGAAAGACACGGGTGCATTCTGTATTGCACTTGCAATCGAATCGGTTGGACGCCCATAAAGATTAAACGTTCGAACAAAGATTGACTCAAACCGGCTCTCGAAGCACTTCTACAGGTGACGACCGGTCCTAACTGACAGTGGTCGCCAACCATGACGACTTGTTTTGCACCCATGATGATTGGAATGAGCGTCTCTGGTTCCGTGGCTTGCGTGGACTCATCGAATAAGACTTGTCGAAATCTATATTTTTCGAGTCTTCGGTCGCCGGCGCCGACGGCGGTGACGCACACGACGTCAGCGTTTTGTATGATGTCGTTTTCTATTTTCTTCAACGCTTTGTAATACCTTTTCTCGTCTTCTTGCGATAACTCGCCGATGGAATCTTTCAATCTTTGCAATTTCGCGAGTTGACCATTTTTCTCCTTCTCTGCTATTCTTTGAACTTGATAATGCAACGCTAAGTGTTCCACCGCCGAGTTGACGTGTTCGCGCGATCGAGCGACGATTCTTACAACTTTTAAACCCGTCTTCTCAATCTTCTCGGCGAGTTGATCGACTGCGACGTTCGAAGGCGCGGCGACGATAACTTGACCGTCCCCTTTCGTCGCTAAATGGTACACGATGGTCGCCGAAGTGACCGTCTTTCCCGTCCCGGGAGGACCCTGAATCAACGACAACGGTTGTTGCAACACCATCTTCACCGCGGCGATTTGCGAGTGGTTCAACTCCGGTAAATTCGGTGCCGACCATTTCTGTTTCCCGGAAACGTCAATGTTTGAGCCTCGATGGTGCATGACGCTTTCGTTCACGTCGTGGCCTAACAATTTGTGATAGATGTAACCGGAAACCGAAGTGTCGTCCACCGCGAACGCTTTCAACGCCGCTTGGCACCGGTCGTACGACACCGATTTCCACACGCACTCGATTTCGTACCCGCTCGTCACGTGAACCGGAGCGTCCACGCACGACCTCGCGTCCAACTCTAAACCAATTTCTTCCTCCTTTACGTTGTATCGAATCACGGTCCCGTCGCCTCGCCAAATTTCCCTCCCGTCTACGCTCTTCAAAATCGCGACTAACTCGTCGCCCAACAAAATCTTTAAATGCTCCTCGTCGCTACTAAATCCAAAATACATCACCCTCCTCGCGTTCAACCCCACGTCCCATCGCACGGAAACATTACCCATGTGTTGACTCTCCTTTTGACTTTTATCGTAATCCGCCTCAATCGCAATCAACGGTCCGAACACGTTCTGATACTGATACGCGTCCGCGTATCGCAACGCCACCGGTTGCGGCTCCGCGTCTTTGTCTCTCTTTTCCACGTCGTCAATTGTCGCCGTCGGATCGCTCTTCCACAAATCCTCCAGCGCCGTGGCCTGAGCTTGCGTCACTTGCCTCGCTCGCATCGTCTCTCTCTCGTCCGGCTCGTTCACCAACCAACTCAAAATCGTCTTATCCTCCGTAACCACCGGTTCCCATTTCGTCAAATCCAAATCCAACGCCTTCAGCGCCGCCGTCGGTTGTAAAACGACGTCTCTGGAAAGTAACGCCACCGTCGGCGGATCTTCGTCTTTCTTCACGATAAACCCGAGATTAAAAACGTTCGTGGAATCCGTCACGTAACACGCCGGTTCGAGTTCGCCTAAAGGTGAATCCGGGTGTAACGCGATCGCGTTCGATCTCGATTTCACCAAGTGAAAGACCACGCAGGACGCCGGCAAGGCGCCGGTTTTCGAGTTGCAGAACCATTTGTTCGTTTTCTTACACCGAACGACGCACGCCGGGTTGGAAATCCCGCAGTACGAGCACGCGTGCGCGGGTTGTTCTCCGTGCGTCGTTTTATCTTCTTCTTCTTCTTCTTCTCTGTTGTCTTCGTCTTCGTCGTCGACATCGTCCCGCTCTTCTGATGC
>Ga0115555_1000883_pt1 | contig 20699 bp, 11 predicted proteins | sample COGITO_mtgs_1104_2_FD_87285 | JGI IMG/M metagenome (GOLD analysis project Ga0115555, IMG submission 87285) | Pelagic marine microbial communities from North Sea - COGITO_mtgs_110407 | ecosystem: Environmental > Aquatic > Marine > Epipelagic | place: Germany:Helgoland, sampling site Kabeltonne... | reverse complement strand
AAGATGAGTGTGCTGCTGATCTACCCCGCGGCGCCCCTCCGCTCCACCACGCTTTTCGCGTTTGCGTTCTTCCTTTTTTCTTCCTTTCCTTTCTTTCGAAACGCTTATTTTTTTTTTTCGCCAAAAAAAACGCACTTTACACATCAATCGCATCGTCGTCAAAACCATGGTCGCCATCGCCTCTCTTTCCGCGGGAACCCTGAAATTTCGTAAGTTTCCCCCGTCCGTGGAGTTGAAAAACCCAAACCCGTCCGAATTTAACCCGCACATCGCCGTCGCGTTAGGGACGAGCGAAGGCCATCTCGTTCCAATCATGCGAGTCGAATTACCGGACGGAAAAATTCTCGAACCAGATGCCTATCGCAACTTGCACATGCTCGAAGAGTTTGAAATTCGAAACCCGAGCGAGTATTTACACTTTGAAGTTTTAGACGTGGAGCGAACGAAAGAGGAGAAGGAGAACCTCGTCGTCGTCGCCGCGGTTGATGGTGATAACAACAGCGGTGGAAAACGATACGAAAAAGGAACCACCAAAAAAACGCCTTCGACGAGAAAAGGACACGAGGAAAATCCAAAATACGTCGTGATCGCGAGCACGTCGATTGCGGTTTCGCACATGTTGGAAGATAACTGGTCGCATAAATTATACGGACACTGTTATAAATACGTAGAACTGGACTCTCCGGACGGTAAGGAGAAAAATGTGTGCACGATGAAGCTGCAGATGGATTACAAAGTCGTTCCGGAAGAATAAAACAAACCAAAGACAAAGACAAAGACGTCGTCGTCGTCGACGACGACGACGACGACGACGACAACGACGACGACGATGATGATGATGATGGTGATGATGTTGTTGCTGTTGTTGTTGTTACATATTTATTCACTAATATTCTGGTACCAACTTGAGCTGCTTCTACTGCTATAACTAGTCCTAAAAATCTAAAAGTTTTTCGTCCCTACTCAACGTCTTTTCCGTTTCTTCTTCCCGCCTCCTGGCGTGGACACATCCGGCGCAGACAGACCATCAGGCCCACCTCTTTTTTTCTTCTTCAAATTCGACAGCGGGTTCGGTCCTTTCGTCTTCTTCATCTTATAACGAACGTTCGTTTTCACGTCGTACATGCTCCTCGTTTCCTCTTCTCCTCCTTCTCTTTCCGTCAACAACGCGCGCATCTCTTTCTCCGAAACGCCTTCGTTTTTCTCCGTCTGTCCTGCAAACCCGCTCTTACTGTCCGCGTCCACCGGCGGTTCCATCTGTAACCCGCTCACGTGGCAGAAAATAATCGGTACTTTCGCGCTTTCCTTTCGTAACTGCTTTTTCAGCGCTCCGTCTTGCGTGCAGACGATGAATCGTTCTCGATTGTCCTCTTTACACGCGTCGAGTATGCTCTCTTTGACGTTCTCTATGTACCCGCTGCTCCTGTTGTTTTTCTTCGTATTCTTCTTCATCGTCGCGTCATCTCTTCCTCCTCCTCCTCCTCCTCCTCCTGAGGGGTTTTCGTTTTCATTCACGAGCAACAGCTTGTGCGTTTGATTCGCGGCTTCCGCGAAGTCCTCGCCTTTCATGGTCTCCAACTCTTTCCTCACCGCTCGCGTGGTGAATATTTTGCACGTCGATGGGTTCGCGGATAAGAATTTGGTCACGTGATGCGCGGCGGAATCGTCCAGTTTCCGCGCGACGCACGCGGAGACGAAGTTTCCGTCGAGGAGAATTTTGTACGGTTCGCGGAACCCGTGGACTGTGCGGTAGTATCGAAGGTATTTCCGGACTTTAGTTTTGCGTTTGACTCTCATTCTTTGTCGTGGTTGTTTACTACTCGTTTACGTTTACGTTTACGTCGTCTTTTTTATTCGCGGCGCGTTGACGCGACCGAGTGCGTTGAGAGAAAGAGAGAGAGAGAGAGAGAGAGAGAGAGAGAGAAATGAGTTGTGGCGTGAGTTGTTTCGTTACAAAGACAGAAGTACAAACTATTTTAATTTAATAAAAATCTAAGAATAATATATGATTAAGCGACTGCTCGATGAACGTCTGTACCTCCTTTCTCTTCGGAAGAAGAGACGCTTTCGAGACCGTCGACGACGTCCGCGGTAGCGGTGGTCGATCGTTGTTGTTGTTGCTGTTTGCGTTGGCGCTTCGAAGCGGCGTCCGATGACGAAACTTGGACGCCGGCGGCGGAGTAGCAGTTAAACACGTGTTTTCCGACGACTGGTTTCTTGGCTAAAGTATTTTCCTCCGAGAGCTCTTCGTTGACGGCCGATTCGAGACCGAGGGAGGAGTTTTCTTCTAAATCGTCTTGTTGTTGCGGTTGTTGTTGCTCTTTGGCGCCGCAAACGACTCTTCCTAACCAGTTCTCCAAACTCTCCTTCGGCACGTTCATGTCTGAGCTCAAAATAAAATCGAAAATATTGTTCACGAATTGCGCCGAGACGATGTATGCGTTCGCGTTGGTCGCGTCTTGCGTTCCTTGCCATTTGCGGATCTCGATGACGTTACCGCTCGAGTCTGGGAAGGTTTCAAAGATTGGATCTTTCGTGCCCAGATTTCCCAAGAACATGACGTCGAAATCGTTCGATGCGTGCGCCGAGATGACTCGAATGGCGTCCATGGGAATGGCGAGATTGGACGTGTCTAACAAACCATCGGCGTCCAAAATCAAAGCCTTTTCATTTTTCGCGTCTTTAGCGAGTTGCCATCGGTAGACGTGAGAGAAGAGTTTTCCCAACTCTGGAATCTTTTCAGTTTGCCACCACTTGGAGGATAACTTACCGGTTTCTTTATCGCGGTCGACTAACGCTTCGAACCATCCCATGCCTCTCAAATTGTTCAAGTTCCACTCTTTCGCCAAGGTCATCTCCTCGTCGTCATCCTCAATCAATGCAGATACTTTATTACCACTCTTCTCTGAATTATCCTGCAAACTTTCCTTTTCCTTCTTCTCTTTCTTGTACGCTTTGTACAAAACTTTCACGTCATCGGCGGTGAGCCCAAGCGGTTTCAAACTTTCGATGGTTTCGGAGGTATCTTCGATCACTTTGCCGAGTTTCGGTTGTTGCGCCTCCCCAAGAGTCGAGCCAGCCGCAGCATCTAAATACACGCCAGAACTGTCGTTTTCGGAGTCCATGAATTTTCGCTCGTATTTCGGTTTCGGCGCTTCACTCATTGCGTCTTCGACAAACTTTTTGAAATCGAAATACCCGAGCGAGGGAAGTTTTTGTTTCTTCTTCGTTTCCTTCTCGTCCTCGTTATCGCCAGTGCCTAAATACGAAATGCCTTCTCCATCGTCGCTGTCTATGGTCTTCTTTTCCGGATGATTCGAGAGCATGTCGTCGATGAAACTTTTGAAGTCGAAATAGCCCAAAGAGCTCGTCTCTAAATCGTCGAACGAAGAAAGTGACTTCTCTTTCTCGTCGCCTAACGAAGCCCCCATGGATTGGGTGGAGGAGCTGCCTGAAGTTGCTTTTTCATCGTAATCTTGATCATCTTCTTCCTCTTCATCATCTTCGTTTGATTGTTCGCTCACTTTTCCTTTGATCACGTCGTTCACGAATTTACCCATTTGAAAGTACCCGAGTTTACCTCCTTCGATTTCCTCCTCATCTGCCTTCATCAAATTTCTTCTTCGTCTCATTCTGCGAGTCGCGATTCCATCTTCAATCTCGTCTTCGTTGACGAAATTTCCCAGCTTGGCTTCCATCTGCGCCGCTTCCGCCGCTCTCGCTTTCAATCTAAAAATACTCTTCAACGCGTACATCGCTTTATCGATATTCACCGGCCATTGGCTCGGGTCAATTGGTTCAACCACTTTCACGTACCTCTCCAACTCTCTCTCGTCGCCTCCTACGGAGGCAATCAACGCCACTAAACTCTCCGCCGAATTTTCTGAATTCGCTTGCACGTTAAGATACGTGCTCAAATCCCACGCTCTCGAAGCCTCCTCCGCTTGCGACTGCTCCTCGGCTTCGTCCTCTTGATCGTCTTTATCTTCTGAAGAACCGCCGGGGCCGCCGTCGGCGGCGGTGGCGCTTCCGATGCTAATCCTCTCCCCATTCGCCTCCGCCTCGTCCGCGTCGACGCCTTCGTTCTCTTTGCCGCCGCCGTCGTCGTCGTCGTCCGCCTCTCTCTTCCCCATCATCGGTTCTTCCTTCGCTCGTCTGCTGCTGCTGCTGCTGCTACTCACCTCTTCGTTGTTGTTGTTGTTGTTGTTGTTGTTATCATTCTCTCTCCTCCGTCTCATGTTCCTCTCGTCGCTCGTCTTTTTCTCGTCGCCTTCCAACGCCGCCGCGATCACCGACGCGATTTCCTCCTCCGTGTGAAACGCCAGTTCCGGTTCCACTTGTTTACTCTCCACGAGCGCGTCCGGGGATCTCGCCGTCGCCTGTGTCGTCGATGACGACGACGACGACGACGACGACGACGACGATGATAATGCCTCGCCAAATTGATGCCGCTGCTGATAACGATGCCTTTGTTTCTGCGCGAGTAAACGTCCATCGTCATCATCATCCCTTCTGCGCGGCGACAGATCGACGCCGAGCAATCCTCCAATCGTCGCCGCGGCCAAAAAGAAGATGAAAATCATCTTCCCCCACCTGGACGTACACGACGTAAACGACGTAAACGAGGAATAAAAAGTTTCCCCCGTGTTGTTCATCAAAATCGAATTAGTATTATTTGTCTTCTTCGCTCGCGTCGTCGTCGTCTGAATAATCGTCCTCCTCGCTAAGAGAGGTTCTCGGTCCTCCTCGTTCGTCATGACGACGAGGACGAAGAGACGAAAGAAAACTCGGATCGAGTTCTGACTGACGAATTTAATTGATGAGAGAAAAAAGTGTACTGTGTTTTTTTTCAAACCCTAAATACTTTTTTTTTGTCGTCTCTTCTTGCTTCTTCTTCGTCTTCTTCTTCCGTTCTTTTCATTTTTCTTTCTCTCGGAGTAAAGTGTGAGATTGAAGGAATACGCGGTGGCTTTGTCTCTCTCTCGTTCTCTCGTTCGTCGAGAGGAAGACTGTGAAGAAGAGGAGGGGTTTCGTTGTTCGTAGTCGTGTTGGGCTTTTGCGGTTTTTGTTGTCGCGCGAAAGGCGTTTGAAAAAAGAGAAGCACTGAAGAAGAAGAAGACTCTTATCAAAAATGTGCTTTTTGTTTTACCCAACTTTGAGACGATGATGAACGTAAACCCCGTCGAGAGAAGACGACGAAGACGACGTAAACGACGAAGAGCGAAAGAAGAAGAAGAGGAGGAGGAAGGATTTTTCGTGTACAGGAGAGACCCGTGGACGAAAGAGAGGGTGAAAGTGAACGAGGACGGAGAGGAGATCGAGAGGAGTTGTTCTTCTGAATCCTCGGAGTCAGATTCCGAAGCACATCGTCCCCGTTCTTCTTCTTTTTCTTTTTCTTTTTCTTCTTCTTCGTCGTCGTCCGAGGAGGAGGATGAGGATGACGATGCCGACGTCTCGGGCGGCGAAGAATGTTGCGAAGATGAAGAAGGAGACAAAGAACAAAACGAAACGCTTTCAATCGATGAGGACGACATCGCTTTACTCGCGGTGCATCCTTCGACAGGGGCGAATACTAATACTAATACTAATAATACGAGTGTTATCGAAGACCCGAGAAACTACTGTTTGTTTCGGTTCCGTTGGTGTTGGAAGTTTGATTCGTTGTCTTGGTGGGTGGCCATGTGTTTCTTATTCGCCGCTTTGTTTTGCGTCGTCGGTTCCGCGTGTTCGTGTTTTCGCCGGGTGACGAGAAACCCAGAGATGTACGTGAGAGCTGAACTGGTTCCGTATTTAATCGGCGGCTTTTTCTTCTTTTTTGCGAGCGCGTTAACGCTGTGGGCGTCCTACCGAGCAAAGAGGAAGTACTCGAGAGCGAAAAATAAGCGACGCGTGAAATTCGGGGGTGATGCAAGATTGAGAGAGCAAATACGAGATGAGAACGATTTGAACGTGGTTTTGTTTGAACAACGAACACGCGAGATGGAACCGAGCAGACAGATGTGGTTGAGAGAAAATAACGACGAGTGGATTAAACGAACGAGAAAGTTAGAATTGATTGGAGCGCTGTTGACGTTAATCGGAAGCGGTTTGTTCGTCGCCGAAATCATAGCGACGATGGTGATTGCAGATTCCGCGCACTGGGTTACCGTTCCAATACACGCGAATACGAACAGTACGCATCACGGTCACTGGTGGTATCACACGCACTTTGATTCCTCGGAAGATCGAAAGCAGTTCGTGCAAATGTCCACCGTAGTTGAAGTGCGAACTGGGCACTGCGGTGCGTTAGCTTATCTCTTCGGCTCGTGGTTTTATTGGTGCGCGAGTAAACGCCAGTGGGTGTGGAATCCTTTTCTGTTACCAAACGGCGCGCACGAAAAAATTTCATTTTATTCCTTAATCGGATCGTGGTTATTTTTAATCGGGGCGATAATGACACCGCCAGCGTCAACGTTTGCAGTGGCGAATAGCATGGCGAGCGGCGCGCCTTCTACTTCTTCGACGACGCATAACGAAACCGTGTCCTCATCGATGGTATCGATGGTATTAGAAAGACTCTACGATGAGATGGCGAACAATAATCATACGACGACGCCGAATAGCAGCGGTAACGCATCGAGCTCGCCGTATGGCAATGACTTTCCAACAAACCACGATATCAAAGCAGATCACGCGCGTTTTGTAAAAGGTGCGTTGTGGTTGTTTGTTGGCTACGTCATGGGCAGCGTTTGTTATTGCGTGCAAGCGCTTTTGATGATTCACACCATCGCGCTCGCGGAGCAAAGGAAACAGGCGCACGCGAACTCGTCGCATTCCCAACATTTGCGATCACATTTGCGACGTTCGCACAGTCACCGCCGAAATACTGCGGTTTAGTAGAGCATAACAATAACAAGTAGAAAGAAAAAAGGAATACATGTACGATACGATATGTGTACAGGTACCTGCTATAGCGCGATAGAAGAAATTTTTGTAATGTACTTTGATGAATGGAAATTCAAAAAGATGTTTTTGTCTCTCTGTGTTATATTACGTATATATTACTCGCGCGACTAAAGTTTCGCGCGCTATGTCTCTCTCTTTCTCTCTCTCTCTCTGTGTGTGTGTATGTGTTCCTTTTCCTCCTGCTGCTGCTGTTCTACCTACCTATCCCCCTTTTCTTTCTTTTCTTCTTACGAAGCCGTGACTGGCGCGTTGAAAGTGTCGTCCAAAATGCTTTGGCACTCGTACTGTAACTCCACTTTCAAAGCGGTCAAACTCCCGGCGTCGGATTTCCCACTCAAACCACTCGCGGCGGTATACGTGTCCCCAGTCATCACGCACAAAGGCACCCCGTTCATTTTCGAAATGTTCGCGGCCAAATCCGGCACTAACTTGAACGTCGAAAAGTACTTTCTCACGAACGTCTGCGTTAAGCTCCCTCCTTCTGGTTTTAAATCCTCGATGCCGGAAAAGAGACTCTTGATGTACTCGCTGTGTTCACACGCCGCCCACATTTGTTGCGCCATGTCGTCCATTTGCGCCTGCGTCGTTTTCGTGGGCGTAAACGGCGAGTGAATGCCTCGCGGCGTCGACGTCGGCTTGTTCGCCGTTTTGTCCACGCGAGTGAACACCATTTTCTTCACTCTCGCCTTCAACTGGTTCTTGATGTCCATATCAATCATCACGTCTTGGAACAAGGCGTTCTTGGTGACGTCTTGAAACAATCGATTAAAATCGACGTCGTCGAACGACAACGGGACGACAACTGATTTCACCGAAGCCAAAGCCAACTTTGTCAAAACGCACGCCGAAAGGTGGTCGGTATCCACAAACACCGTATCAAACTCCTTCGGCAACGATAAAATCGCTTTTTCCATCTCCTTTGCGGCAGGAAACCACTCGTCGCCAGTTCTCGCCCACAGAGGAATGTCTTGCTGCCCTGAACCGTCGTCCATGACGATATCCTGCGTGTGTTCCAAACTCCAACTCTCCTGCCCGCACCCGGCGATTAAATACAAGTTCTTCGGAACGTTCTCGTTATACTTCCCCGGTTGCGCCGCGTATTTCGTCAAATCCACAATTTCCTCCTCTTCCTGTTTCTTCTTCATTTGCTCGATCCTCCCCGGCGACGGCGTGAAATACGCCCCAAAAATCGATCGATGTTGTTGCGCCGGGGCGGCCACGCTCCCGTACGAGGACGCCTCCTCGTCTTCTCTCCTCAACTTTTTCCTCAACGCGGCCAACTCTAAATCTCGAACCAACGCGTCCGCTCGTTCGTCCGGATCCACCGCATCCACGGCCACTTGTAGTCCTTTCATCGGTCTCCCGAAGCCGTCTCGCGAGGACCCTCCCATTAACAACGCTGAAATATCCGAATATATTGAGAAATCAACGACCAAAATTTTGGAATCTGGTTTCGCGCGCGCCGCTTCGCACGCCAGTTGGTACGCCATGAACGTTTTCCCCGCGCCGCCTTTATTGTTCGCGAAACATATACCTTCACGACGCGTGAGTAGTATCCACCGCCGGAAAAGAAGACCGAAGAAGAAGAGAAAGTGCGCGTCAATATTATATATAAAAGTGCCAACAATTTTCAAGCTTTTCCTCACGTAGTATTATTCAATCGAACGAAATCAAAATCATCAATCAAAAGCGGAGGACAAAAAAAGAACGACAACAACAAAACTTCTTACTGTGCGTCGGCGACATGTCTTCGTTTTTAATAAGAACGACTTTTATTACGCGCTTCTTCTTCTTAAACGCGTGTACTAAAACAAAGAAGAGAGATGAGAGAAAAGTTTGCGCTTCTTCTTTTTACTTAATGAGGCGAACTGTGTCTTCAAAAAAAAAAAGAGGGTGCCTTTGAAAAAAATGCCGTCGACCTTTTCTCTCTCCCCCTCTGCTTTCTTTCATACGAATGCGCTCTCTTTGAAGAACGACAGAGGAGGAGGAGGAAAAGGAGAGACGAGGAGGAAAAGAGAGAAGCGCAAAAGTAATGAGACTGTTGTTGTTGCGACGACGAATTTTGAGAGGAAAAGCAGAAGACGCGAAGCGTTGTTGGTTTCCTTTCCTTCTTTAACGAGCGCGTTCGTTGTCTTTTTCTCCCTTCTGTTGAATGATGCCGACGCAAAGTCTGTTGAGGAGTGGAGTGAAGAAGATGAAATAACGTCCTGCGCGTACTTTGACATCGGCCTGTGCGAATCTATCGTTCGCGCGGAAAGGGCGTTGGGTGGAGACGCGGTGTGTTCGGTAGGAGACGCCGAGAAAATCGGGAGAGTGAAAATTGGTCTGTATGGGAAAAAGTGTCCAGATACGGAGAAAATGTTTCGCAAGTTAGTCGAGAGCGGCGCGTACGACCGAACTGTTTTCCACGACATACGGAAAGGAGAGTTTATCGCGTTTGGTGCGAACGGGAGCAAACGTTTAGGACAAGTTTCGGTACCGGAGGGGACGTTTAGCGCGGGCGAGCGAAACGCGGATTTAACAAAGGCGTCGGCGTTTCGCGGGAACCATTTGAAACCGGGCACGGTTTCGTTGGCGTTGAGTTACGACGGAAGTCGGACGGCGAGTCCCTTCGATGGCAACGTTTATAGTGAAGTTATAATAACGACTGGACCGGCGCCGGTTCCGAGTTTAGACGGGAAGAATATCATTTTCGGACGAGTCGATCGAGAGAGTTTGGACGTGATTTCGAAAATAGCGAGCACGCCGGTGTTTTCGCCGTCGAGTCAAGTGAAAGCGTGGAATTTCGTCGCCAGTCGCGTGGGCGACGAGAGAGCGGCGACGAGCAAATTAGTTTGGACGAAGCCGACCAAAGCTGTGGCCATTTTTCAAAGCGGAATACTAGAAGTTTAGAATTTATCGTCGAGTTTAGGTACGCAGTCCTCGACGATGTATTAAAAAAACTATTACGTCGTCGGTACTGTAGTTAGTTCTGTTCGCTCAAAGTCTTCGGAAAAAGTACAAGTAGCCTAATCCGAGGGGCGGGCTTTCACTGACCGCAACTTTTTCGTCGTTGAAGAGAATCCACTGGTTGTTCTTTTTGACGTGGGCGACGTAATGACCGCACGCCGTGTTTGAACCCATGTGACTGACCACGCCGAATAACTCGTACTCGCCTTTACCGTCGATTATTTCGTTCATAGTAGTATCATCGGTCGATGACGCGTCTCTTCCAGCTTGTTCTTTCTCCTCCAACTCGCGTACAGCTTTCGCGCACGCGTCGTCGATATTGTCCATGTTTGCGAAGAGCCACTCGCACGCCGCTTCGACGCTGTTGCTATTCCCACTCACGCGTAACGCCGTTCGGCTCGCCGCGCTCGAAAATCCCATCGACTCGAGTTGCGAAATCGCTTCGACCGAAACGCTATTCGTTTTGTCGACGTCTTTACTCAAATCCATAGTGGTCACCGGCGGGTCATTAAAATCTGGGTCCTCGGAATGTGCAAAAACCCACTCCATGGCGACTTCCGCACTCGCGTTGCTTGTCGCGATAGCGGCGCGTTTACTCCCGTTTTCGCTAAAACCCATAGCGACGAGCTGCGCGACAATCGCGTCGTCCGCGGTGATTTCATTCGCCGCCGGGGCTGCATTTGCCGCCGCATTCGCATCCATGTCCACGTCTTCCGGCAACAATTCATATGCATCCACGTCTTTTTTCTCGTCAACTCGCATACTTTCGATGTTGAGTCTTTCCGGAACGTTCACCACGCAATCCATCTTCGTCGGTCTCCAATCGTCGCCGACGTAGTATCGATTCACGCACAGAGCCAACACGTTCGGACAAGTTTTCAAAAACGTCTTCCTCGTCGCAAACGTTTTCCCTTGAATTGCCGGCGAATAATAGTCTTCGATGATAGATTCTTGCGTGAACGTTTCTAAACACGTCGCAAACGGAACTTCTAACGGTGCGGGAGCGTCCTCTTCGCCTTCCTTCTTTTGTCTTTTTGACGCGGCCGTTTCTAGTTCCTCTTTGGTGGTTTCTATTTTCACCGCCTTTTCTCTCGGTACGCACATATCTAAAACTGTGTGCGAACCTACTTCGAACTTCGCTTTGTGCGAGCTTCCGCACACGGTCCTTGCTAAAGTCTCGAATTGAAATTCGGAGCTAATTAAACTAAGAGCAACACCACCGGCTTGTTCGTTGGCGAAAAACCGAGATTCGCGAACTCCGTCTTTTTGCCATTTGTCAAACTTCTCTAAGCAATGCTCGAAAAACTCGCGCGCGTCTTGCTGTCGTGCGGTGGAAAACTCCGCGTGACCTTCTCCAATCAACCGCTTAAACATTCGAGGCGCTAAACCTTCCGCTAATCCTCGCAAGTCTTGTTTCTTTTGCGTTTCGTCCGAGAGTTCTTCGCTCGTCCGCGCGTACTCGCTGGAAGTCAACGAGGAAAAAAGTTTTACGGTTTGCGCCAACGGATCGTTCTCGATTGCTTTGGCTCCACCACTGTTTCCGGTTTCAAAAACGTGCTCTTTCTGCTTTTCGTCCGCGAACACTTTCCTCACGTTCGCGCACTCTTTCATCACTTGCACGACGGAGTTCACGTAGCACGAGTTCCCTAAATTTCTCAATCCAATCAACCCCTCACCGCTGACTTCTCTTAAATCCTTCCCGTGCTCCGTGATCGCGTCGAACTCAAACGTTCGATTTTTATCGATTTGTATCTCGTTCATCGTTTGCTCAGTTTTCACTTGCGACATGATATCGATGCCCCAAAATTTTAAGTGTTCGGCCAATTTGGGATCGGTGACCGCGTCGTCTTCATCCGCGGCGTAGGAATACACGTCCGCCCCGTCCGGCGTAATCGTGCCTAACTTGACCACCAGCGGATACTCGTTTCCTTTCGCCTTTTCGCTCTGGTAATGTCTCAACGCGGACCCGTTTCCACCGCTCCCGTCAAAATGTCTGCGCCCGCTTCCGATGACGCCGTCGCTCAAGTTCAACCATAAATTCGTCGTCTCCCCGGTTTCAAAACATTTCCACGTCTTTGGATCCGGCGAAATCCTCGTCTTCCCTTCGCTCTTCACTTGCACTAAATTCTCGCTATACTTGGAAACATTCGGCACGTCCTCCCAACTCGCCATCACGTCCTTCTTCACGTCGTAACCTTCCTTTTTCGAGATGGTTTTCGCGCACTCGAAAACAACCGTCGGCAACTTTGACGACGCGTCGTCGTTTCGCGCCTCCTCCGTTTGACGATCCTTTTCAAAATCCACCTTCATTCCCGCCAAGATCACGTCTCGCTCGCAATCGTACACGACGATCCTTTCCTCCTTCGCGACTGTATATTTCGGTTTCGCGAAATCTTCCTCTTCGAATCCGCCGTGTATTCCTACGCCCAGTTTCGTTATAGTAGTACTTTTTCTCTTCTCTTCTTTCTCGTCTTCCTCGATTTTGACATCATCGAAAACCTTCCGAAACCGTCTCTCGAGATACAAACCTTGCCTGTTCGTCTTTCTCGAATCCAGGCGTAAATACTTCCTGCTCACCGCGCGACGCGTTTTCATGTTCACGAAAATCCCACGACATTGTCGTTCTTTTTCGCAACTAGAAAGAACGAACGGCGACGCGAACGTGTACGCGCACTCGTCGTTGACGATTTTCTCGTCGACGACGGATTCATCTTCGCCGCAGGAATAGCACTGGTTTTTGTGCGCACACGCGCGAATCATCTCTAAAACGACGTCATCATCATCGAGACTTTTCGCCGCACAAGTTTCAACCACCACGCGTTCGTTCGGTGTCGTCGACATGTTGTTGTTGTTGTCGTCGTTGAAATGTTCTGTCCTTCTTGTGGTCGTTGCAAAAATCCGTTCAAAGTGTCGTTTTGTGTCGCACATTCGGTTTCCAACGAGATTCGAAGAAACAAACGAAAAGACGAAGCGAAGGCGAGAGACTACTTTGATCGCGATGTTTTAAGACGCAAGAAAGTCGCACACCGCGAAGAACACGTTTCGTGCGAACGCTCATTTGCGACTGTCTACTCGGATTGTGCTAGTATTACGTGCTATTCGTACGTGCTATGAGGAGTAGTATCCGCTCGCGCGTACCGAGAGCGTCTCGTGCGCCTTTACGCGCCGCCGCCGCGAACGACGTTCTTCTTCTCCTTCTTCTTCTCCTCCTTTGCGGGACGTACTCCCGCGTCTACGAGCGTGCGCAACAAATCGTCGATCTCTTTGCTCGCGTTCTCAATCTCGTGCGCGGCGCACTTCGTTTCCTCCGCGCTACTTCCAATCTTCTCGAATATCCGTTCGGCCTCGTCTCTTCCTTTGCTCAAGTGGTCGATCAACGCTCGAGACGCTTCGCGGAGTTTGTGTACCACAGACGTCACGAGCGCCGTCGCTGGAACGCCGAATCGATTTTGACGAAGACGCTCTTTTTTTCGCGCGTAGGCGTCGTTTCGAAGACTCCTCCTTTTCGTCGTCTCATTCGTCTTCGCGTCGTCGTCGTCGCCGTTCGTTTCGTTCTTCTCAACCGTCGTCTCATTCGTCGTCGTCGCGAGCGCATCCGCGGCGGCATCGGCGGAATAAACGGGAGTGTCGTCAAAGTCGTTATTGTTCTTCACCATCTTTCTCTCGTTATTCGTAGCATTCAACGCTTTTTCGTCTTTCTCTTCGTCGTCGTCGTCTTTCCCGTCAAAGTCGTCGTCCTCTGAATCATCTTCGCTCTCTTCGCTCTCTTCGCCCCTCGAGATGATTCTCCTTTTGTGCTTCTTCTCCACGCTTGTCGTCGTCGTCTTCCTCCTCCTCTCCTGCGTCGCCTCCTCCTCGCGCATGACTCTCTCTTTCGTTGTTTCCTCTGCAAAGCGTCCCGTAAAAATCGACTCAAAACTGTTGTGTACACGCCGCGCGAACAACAAACACCTCTGTGAGGCGCGAACGAGAATCTGCGTTTCCCCCAGAAATCACATGACGGTTGAGGACGAATGCATCTCCGGGTCGGCGTACCCGGCGTTCATGGGTGTGGGCGACAGTCTCGGACAAAAGACTTTGACGAATTCGTCGAGGAGGAAAAGCAACGGCATGGGGGGTCACGAAAACGCGACGAGTAACAACGCGACGACGATGCGTAGTACAAAACGCGCGAATAAAACTTTGCGCGGGGAGGGAGAGACATTCAAAATTGGAAACGACGCGAACCGAGACGAAGACAACGACACGGAGGATGAAGAAGAAGAAGAAGAAGAGGAAGACGAAGACATCGAACGACTCACCGAAAAACACGGAGGACGCGGCGTGCAAAACGCGTGCTCGATAGGGAACATCGCTCGAGCGATATTCAGAGACATTCGCGAGAAAAAGAAAGGCTTGAGCGAACAGGATTTGGTCGCTTTGGAGTGCATCTTTGGCGAGACGAATTTGGGGAGAGCGCTGGACGTCGCCTCGAGTCGAGGAGGGGTGACGAGGTTTATCGGGAAAAAATCGAGACGAACGGTGTACGCGGTGAAGGCGACGACGACGACGACGACGACGAATGGTGGTGGTGGTGGTGGTATGAATGGTGGTGGCGCGACGATGAACGACGACTACCGCGGCGGCGGCGGCGGGCAACAACAACAACAACAACAACAACAACAACATCTGACGTACCCGGACCATTTTTGCGCGTGCAAAGGTTTTACGTGGGACGTGGTTTCCAGGGACGAGAAGTTGATGTGTAAACACATGTTGGCGGCGGCGTTGGCGGAGAGCGTTGGTGGGTGCGACGAGGTGGAGATGGACGACGCGGTGTTGGCGAACGTGTTGGCGCGAGAGATGTTAGAATAAGATGTAGAATAAGAAAACGAGGATACACGCATAATAGATAGATAGATAGATAGATACAGAGAAGAGAAACACAGGCAAGCCGCCGCGTAGGAAGGTGATGATGTAGATAGAGATAGAGAACTAGTAACTGGTGTTCCTAGTAATGGAATATAATAATTTTACATTTAATAACAACATATATAATAAAATTTTTAAAAGGTGATGAAGTTGCATCTTGTAACACGAAAAAAGTTAGTTTTGCAACCAATGCTTGAATCTACCGAAGAAGGATGCCTTCTCTTCGACGTCGGTGTCATCGTCGGCTTCGTCTTCAGCCGCCTTCTTCTTGGCCATTTCCTTTAATTCGGATTCGCTCTTCCCGGCGCTCGCGGCTGCGCCGACGCACGAGGAGATTGGTCCGTGGTCGACGTGGTCGCACACAAACTTCGATTGGAAGTTATACGCTTCAAAGAACATGTCGACTTGTCTCGCGTGCGGTTTGACGCTCCAGCTGGTAATATCTTGACCGAAACCTTTGTCGAAGGTACCCGCGAACATTCTCGTGAAATCATTCACTTGAGAGACGTCCCAGCGAGAAATGTCTTGGTCAAACGCAAACGCGTTTTGGAACATGACGTTCATTTTGCGCACCTTGCCAGTATTCCAGCCAGAAATCATCGCGTTGAATCTATCCGCGTGTTTAAACATACCAGACATGTTTTCGACATTCTTGACGTCCCACTTGTTGATGTTCTTCCCTTCAAACGCCAAGGCGCGGCTAAACATCAACTTCATGTCCGTGACGTGCGAGACGTCCCAGTTGCCGAGATCACCGTTGAAAGAAGAATATCGGTCGTTTTTGTTCTTCAACGGCGGGTGGTCGAAGAGTTGCGACATGTCCGTGACTCTGGAAACGTCCCAGGAGGAAATCTTGCCAAACTTTTGTTTCGGGCAGTCGCCTTTAATCGGGTCGTCGCCTAAACATTTCGCGACTTCCATTTGGATGTTGTCATTCGTCAAGTAATGCAACGAGTCACCAGACAAAGAAGCCGTTTTCGTGATTGGGTTAATCACCGATTTGGCTAAAGTCGCGGAAGAGCCCGGGCATCCCGGCGCCAAGACTTCTGTCGGTAACTTGCACGTTTGTTGGTCTCTGTTGTTAAAGCACGAACCGAAGACGTACGTGTGGCCCGGGTTGGACGCGTCGTGGATTCTCGGGTAGAATTCCGCATCTTCCGTGACGTGCTTCGTCGTGCACGAGGCCATATACTTAATAACTCTGGTCGGATGGGATTGACCGTAGCCCATTTCCGGCAACGAGGTTTGAACGGAGTTCTTGATGTCAAAAATCTTGGACAACAAGCGTCTTCTCGTCGGCAACACTTCCACCGTCGTTCCCAAATCTCTTTGCGCTTTTTGGATCATATCTCTGTTTTGCTCGCGCGTCTTTTCTTGCGGCGTCATGGTCGCTTGGAAAAACTTCTTCTCCTCGGTCGTTCTCACGGCAACATCCGCCGGGTTTTTGAAATCCGCGGAGACTTTGCACCCCGGCTTGCCGGCGTCGCAGTCGTGCTTGGTGTATTCCGTACACGCGGCACCGGCGCACGATTTCAACGTGCACGTTTTCTTCAAACCATCGCAAGCAATCGTGTCGGACTTGATTCTCGCGTTGCCGTTAAAGTTAGAATACGTTCTCGTTTCGACCAAGCCGAGGTTGGAAACGACTTCGTCGCCGCTCGCCGCCGCGCTTCTTTGCGTCACCGTCTCCGTCTTGGTGTGAAACGTCTTCTCCGCGATTCTCTTCGCCGCGGCATCCGCATCTTGCGCGTCTTTCTTCGCCGCTTTACGCATGTCCTCGATGTCGATCGTCTTCGCGTTCTTCGTCGCCGCGTTCTTATCGTTCAACCACCCCGCCGCTCGAATAGACGACTCCGTCACCGGACCGCCCTTCACTTGCGCGCCGATGTCTGACATGTGATTGCTCGGGTTCCCTTTCTCGTATAAATAGAAACCAAACTTGCTGTTCTCGCTCATTTGATACGGGAGTTGGTACACCCCGCATTGCGACGTCGAAACCATCTCTTTCGCTCGTGAGAAATCAAACGTTTTCGACATCGCGGAGGAGACGAATTTCACTCCAACCTCAGCCTTTGTCCAGCTTTTCGGTTCAAACGGCAACAAAGATAACAAATCGGTCGGTGAACACCCCAAGGTTAACGTGACCACGTCCGCAGATGCCGCAGAACCGAGACCGTTAAACGCTTGGTGCGCTCTCGACGCGGAAAGCGTCCCGGCGGAGACCAAGGCGAGACCGGCCGCGCCGGCAACCATTTTGCTCGCGCGGGAAAATCCATTCTTTTCGAGAGACGTCGACGCGGAGGAAGAAGAGTCCAACGATCCTCTGGCTTTCGCCAAAAGCGGTTTCTCCTCCGCAGTATTCGTAACAGTGGTGTTCATTATATGTGCGATAATAAGAAAAAGAAACAGAAACTGCAACTCGAGCGCGCTTTAAGCAGTCGAGGGAGGAAAAGTGCAGACGGATTGAATTTTGGCCGCGGCTTCAATCTCGCTTCAGTTTAGGGATCGCTTCGTACTTGGGAGACGAGACGAAGAGAACGGTCTCGACGACGACGATATGTACGTGTGTAAATAATAATAGTAATAATGTGGATTAAAACAATCGTCGTTAATGTCTAAGAATGATGATGATGATAATAATGTCGTGATGTGGTTTTAAGTGTACAGTGTGTATAAAAGAGGAGAGACTTTCAGTCCTTCCTCTCTCGTCTCTCGTCTCTCGTCGCCGCGACGAGGCATTAGTGCTTGTGTAGCGCTTTCTTCGTCTTCTTCTTCTCCGAAGAAGAAGAAGATAAAGTTCCGAACAAGTCCACGTGACCGGTTTGGCGGATGACTCTAGGCTTCACCGGGTCGGAGGCGTATTTGTTCAGCGGTTCTCCCCACTCGTCGAGGTTTTCTTCTTCCTCTTCCTCGTTCTCGTCCGAGCCGAGTTGACCTTCCTCTTCTTTCGTTTCTTCTTCTTCGCGCGCGACGACGCCGTCGAGGACGTTTTGATCTCCTCCTCCGACTTCCTCGGAGGTGGCATCAAAACCCTCGGATTCTTGCGAAGTTGCGCCGTATAAATCTTCGGAGTTGTAATCCGCGTACGTCAACTCGTCGTCTTTTTCTTCAGATTTTTTACCGCCGGTACTTCCGAAGAACGAGCCGAACTTGTTGAACAAAGATTTCCCCCCTCGAGCGACTTCAGTCGCTTCCATCACCATATCCTCCGCCTCGGAATCCGCGGTGGAATGGACTTGCGGAACGAACTCGACGTCGTTATCTTTCTTCGACTTTGATGACGCTTTCTTACTGCTATGACTACTACTGGTGGTGCCGCGTTTAGACGAAGAAGAGTGCTTTTTTGAGAACTTTCTCCCGTCCTCTTCGTCCGTACCCATCGCCGCGGCGATCATTTCTGAGACCGATTTTGCTTTGCACGAACTCGGTGGCCCACTATCGGCGTTCGCGCACGTAAATTTCGCCGCGTACGCATCGTTGTGGAAAAAGATATTGTTCATGTTGGCGTCGTTTCTGGTGTTCCACGTAGAGACGTCTTGCGCGAAACCGCTTTCGAAAACGCCGGAAAACATCCGCGCGAAATCTTTGCAGGAGGAAACGTCCCAATCCTTCAGCGGTTGGTTGAAGCTCAAAGCGTTTTGGAACATGGTGGCCATAGTTTTGACGTTTCCGACGTTCCACCCGGAAATTCTCGCGACAAAACTTTCCGCATGTTCAAACATACCGTGCATGTTCGTCGCCGACGAGACGTCCCAGTTGTACAAGTTCGTGCCTTTAAACGCGTTAGCGTTTTTAAACATCTTCTCGAACGAAGTGACGGAACTCACGTCCCAATCGCCGAGCATACCGTCGAATGATTTCATCTTATCGCCGCCAACGCGTGGCGGGTCGTAGAATAATTGGTCCATGTTCGTCACGCGAGAGACATCCCAATCGGACATGACGCCATATTGACTCTGCGGACATTCACCGGCGAGCGGTTCGTAACCCAGGCATTCAGTCACGGCTTCGTGGATGTTCGCGTTGGTGATTGGCGTGTATTGCGAAGCGATAGAGGTCGTCGTCGCCGCCGCCGCCGACGCATCTCCGGTTTCATCCGTATTCGTTAACGTTTCGTCTTCAATATCGGTAGCGGTTGACACCGTCGATTGCTCAGCCGCGTTGCCTTTTCGCGTGTTTCCAGTCGTCGTCGCCGTGTTCGTGTTCGTTTGCGAACCTGCCGTGGCGTCTTTACACCCCGCCGGATGCGTATCCGACGGCACCGCGCACGTGTTCTGATCGCGCGAGTTGAAGCACGCACCAAAGATGTACACCCTACCCGCGTTTGACACATCGTTTATTCTCGGGTAATACTCCACGTTTGCGTTGCCGTTGTTCGTCACGTGCAAATGCTTCGTATTGCAATCAGCCATGTAGTTGATCAAACTCGACGGGTACAGTCGACCTAAACCAAGCTGCGGCGTTGATTGCGTCGTGTGCGCTGGAGTGTACGAAAACATCCCGTTCTTGATCGACGGAAACGATTGCAACGCTCTTCGAACGGATCGACTTCCAGCCGCGGATTTGTCCCAGTGGAAAGCTCTCGCCGCGACGTTAGAAGTTGGCACGATGACGTCTTCTGCGATGTCTTCAACAATCGTTTCGACGATGTCTTCTGACGGTTGCTCGTATTCATCGACGACAACTTTTGTTTTTGAGTGACTGCGTGACTTCTTTGTGGCCTTTGTCGACGAAGAAGGCGCGGATTTTAAAATGACACGCTCCCCGACTTGCTCGATGCCGTGCTTTTTCAAAGTCTTCAAAGTCGACGAAGAAGCGGAAGGAACAGTCTCTGAAGAACTCTTCTTCTTCTTCTTCAACTCTCTCACCTCTTTTGGCGCCCACTCCCTCTTTTCTCTTCTCGCTGGCATCGATTTCGGGTTCTTGTACCTCTTCACGGTGCCTAACCTTCCCAATTTCGCCTCGCTCATGAAATCTTTCGGGTGCGTGCAACCGGTGATGCCTTCTTGACACGGCTTAGTGTAATCCGTGCACTGCCACTTCGAGCAGTGCTGTAACGTGCACGTGTTTGCGCTCGGATCGCATTCGATTTGATTTTCAGCGTGTTCGACCCCGTGAACGATGTATTTCAACCACGCGCCCCAATCGTAATATTCGGTTTGCCCGTATCCCGCCGGCATCTGCGGCGCCATCTTGATGTTCTCCGGATCGGCTTCTGTCACCAAGTGTCCGTTTTTGTCAACGTGTCCGCTTTCCACGGCCGCTCTGTACGCGGCCAAATCGGAATACTGCACGTCTTCCTCCGCATCAGTAATCTCGCCTTGCTCTAAAGTCCCGCTCGAATCTAAATGGTTCTCCAAACTCGCCTGATTTTGGTTCGCCCACGCGTGCGCGGCGATCTCCGATTGCTTAATCGGCCCGTTTTCAACTTGCGCGCCAATATCGGACATATATTTCGTCGTCGAATTTCCAACTTGGTACAAGAAAAACCCAAACGTCGCGTTCGGTGCCATGGCGTATTCCGCGCTGTACACGCCGCACGCGACTTCCGTCATATCTAAAGCTTTTTCGTAGAGAAACTCGCTGGACATTCCCGAGGTGATTAATTTCGCCCCGACTTTCCCGGTCCACGTGCTTGGGTCGAAATCTAAGCTGTAGATTAAATCTCTCGGGGAGCATCCGGTGACGAGCGTGATCGTTTCCTTCGCCGATTGCGACTGTGACGAACCGAGCAAAGACAAACCAGACGAACCTTTGTTTCCCCGAAGGGAAGAAACGGCGAACGCGCACGCCGATAAAAAGGCGACGAAAGCGAACGCGGTGGTAAAAGTGGTGGTCTTCATCTTCGCGTCGTCATTCTTTGCCTCTTCCTCGTCGCTTTTAATGTTGTTGTT
>Ga0115555_1000881_pt1 | contig 20699 bp, 19 predicted proteins | sample COGITO_mtgs_1104_2_FD_87285 | JGI IMG/M metagenome (GOLD analysis project Ga0115555, IMG submission 87285) | Pelagic marine microbial communities from North Sea - COGITO_mtgs_110407 | ecosystem: Environmental > Aquatic > Marine > Epipelagic | place: Germany:Helgoland, sampling site Kabeltonne... | reverse complement strand
TTACTCACCTTTTTCTAGCCTGCTCTGAGGTCTCCGTTACGAGACTTCCATCATCGACGGCACCTTCTGCAGTGGTCGATGTCCCATCATCACCATCGATGATTAGGCTCGACGACTCCAACGAGCCCTCTTCCATTTTTTCGAGCTGACTTCCCCCTTCCCCATCAACTGCACCGCTCCCCACTTCCCCCTCGATGTTGCCGTGGCGCCTATTCTTCCTCTTTTTCCCCTCCGCTTTCGCTGTCTCTCTTTCCATTTTAGTTTTGACTTCTTGCCTTAAGCGTTCCTTCTCTGCCTCTTCTTCTTTTAGTCTTTTAGCCTCCTCAAGCTCGGCTTTCTCCTTTTCCAGCTTTTTTTGGTACAACTTCTGCTGCTCCGCCAAATTGGTGAGCCCCATAGTCCCGGTATCATCTTCATCCGAAGAATCAAGTTTGAAAGTTTCTGCATTTGCTGACTGTCGCGTTTTAGAATTTGACCTATTTCCGTGCTTACGAGATTTTCGTTTCTTGTCTTTTTTGTCGACGTTTTCATCGTTCACTCCCTTTCCCTTTCCCTCGCTCTCCTCCTTCTCCTTCTCCTTCTCCTTCTCCTTCCGCCTCTTCCTCTTCTTCTTTTTCCCTTTCTTTTCTCTGTCCTCACCGCCGTTGTCTTTATCATTTTCAATAATCCCGATTTTAGCGCTCTTTACACGATTCATTTTATTATACTTTTTGTTCCTCTTCTTGACACTGTCTTCGAGTTTTTTCTGGTGCTTCAGAGAATGAAGGCTCTTTTGATTGAATGTAGTTTTAGCCATTGAACGTAACTTAGCCGTTCCTGCGGTTTGACCACCTGCCATAATTGCGGCCTGCTTTTTTCTTTCCCTCTCTAGCCTTGCCTTTTTGCGGTCTTCGAATATCTTATTCTCTGCCATCTTATCCTCCTCAGCGTTCTTATTGTTCGTGTCGGTTACCTCCTTCATCACATTTTTCCTTCCGCTGCTGACAAGCTCGTAGTACCTCAAAGCAGATGAAATCCTACCCGACCTTTGCTCGCTGTGCAGCTCCTCAAGGATATTACCAGAGGTGTAAGCTGCACTGTCAGTGACGTTATGTGGTTGGTTCATGAGTTTCTCGGTCAACCGCCGCTTCTGATCTGCTCTCTCTCGGGCTGGACCCTCCACGATGATAGACGGCTTGTCTCTTTCGCCGTAAGGATAAGCTTCCCCCGCATCCCAATGGTACACCTGAATATCAGGCGCAAGTCTGTTTGCACGCTCTGCATCCGTCCTGACACTGTTCCTCACTTGCGACTCCGTTTTTGGTCTGATTTTTTTTCTTAGTTCCTCTTTTTTCTTTGCTGCGAGCTGCGCATCGAGGTCAAAGTTCCTCTCCGCGTGCCGAATGCTCGCTGGGCCATCAGGCTGGCTCGTCTCAATTTGGCGAGTTTCCAAATTCGCGTTGTAAGATTCTCCCATATCTCCTCCGCGCCCTAGTGCGCGTTCTTTTCCCACTTGTCTTTGGATCTTACTCAAATTTTTGGAATTTTTGTGATTTTCGTCCACATGAAAGGTTTTTACGACATGATCCTGGACAAAGACATCGCCCAAGGGTTTCCCTTTCTTGTCATCGACAACAGGATCCCAGATGTACTCATTCTCATTCTGTTTCGCATTCTTTAAATAACCGCATTCAGGGCAGTGATTTCTCCTCACTTTCGGCTGGCGATACCTCGCGGATGTCCGGTCCTCTGTACAGGTACAATACTGAGCCAAATGTGTAGGCCCCTGCGGCCACCAAGTTTTCTGCTCGAACTTATTCTTGCTCGTATCCTCAATCGGCCATTCTTTTTTAATATTATCTACGCTGAACAATTGATGTTGCCCTAGGTGCGAAACATATGCATCCATGGCTCGCTGGTAATTATCTTCGTTCCCCCAAACTCCAGCATGACGATCCGGCTTGAACATCATCCTTTTCAGCTGCTCTTCTGAGGCGCCAGCGGTACCATCGCCACCAACCTTCGCTCCTTTCATCGCTGCTTGCGTCTCTTTCGCATCGTCTCTCGCCTGGTTAGCAAGTTGCATCGCCATTGGGAATATTTGTTAGGTGTTGGAATTGGGCTGTTTAATTGTTTTAGGAAGAGTGCAAAGTAGATAAACAAAACAGTGTCTATGACGTGTACACTATGGAAAAAAAGTAAGGCTCGGGGCGGAAAATTTAAAATTTATGCTCTTGAAAAGGACAAACTTCTATATTTTGGTGTGTTTTCGTTTGTTCTCTCTAACGGTCAATGAGTTGTTGCTGCTTAATAATCAATGGATACATAGAAAAGCGCTGCCACAGAGTTTCACTCGATCGCACAATCAAGCGAAGGGTTTTGTTCGGGAGCCGGTGGAATGAATATCACAGAAATCCCCAACCCAGAAGAGGACGACAACTCCATTACCACCAACAATTTAAACAACAACAACAACAACAACAACCACGAAAACGACATCAACGGTGGCAACAGCGGAAGAAATGACAGCACCACTGGCGGTGATGTCACAAGCGATGGCGTTGTTGACACCAACGACTCCCCACTTGAAGACATTCTCCAAGAGGTCTCCTCTGTCCTTAACAAAATCATTGACACTGCTGTCGCTGCCGAAGAGGAACGTCTACGACTTCTCGAGCTCGAAAGACTTCGTCTCGAAGACCTGAAAAAATTCATGCTAGTTGAGGTATGGGCCGGTACCATTGTACCCTTCTACGAGGAGGAAATCACAAGAAGAATTATTTGGCCAGTTGGGTTGAAATCCTTGAGTGATGCGCTCGCAAAATCTCAGGAGGCGTTCATGTTCGACGCGAACCCCGTCAAGATTCATTTGGATTCGATGATATTAGAGGTAGAAAGGAGGGAGTTAGCGGAGAGGAGGAGAGTATGTCGCAATTGCATCGACTCAGTAGTCACCCAAATCAAAACAGAGATGGGCTTTGAGCCACTCATCGTCAAACGGCGTCGCAACAATCTCCTCCATGCAAGAAGAAAAGCTGTTTCTTCGTCTATTTTTGATATGCTAGATATAATTGAGTCCAGGGACAAAAAGAGGGAGCAGAGGGACAGAATCAGGAGAGGGGATTTCAACCCACCCCCCAAGGATGACCAAATCGCTCCTAGGGTCCATGAACACCTACTCAATATGACTTGGTGGGTTGAAGAGAACGAAATTTTACTCATTAAGTCACAAGAAGCTCCTCTCGAAAAAGAGAGTGCATTGAGGGAGCTAGAGGAACGTCAGGGAGAGGAGAAATTGGAGAGGGAAAGGAGCATCAGGGCAAGGCACAAGGAGGAGGTAAAGACAGTCGCCGTGGCGATTGTCGAGGAAGTGCGAAAAAATAGGGAAAGAGAGAAGGAAACCTTGGCAGACGGCACTGATATTGTCTCCTTCAATGCGGAAACAAAGAAAATAGAGAAGGAGAAGAGAGAGGAGGAAGAGAAGAGGTGCTTTGAGGAACAGGAGAAGGAAATGAAGCGATTAAGAAACGAGATTAAGGAGGAGCATGCAGTCACCTTCAACGAAGTGGAAAGCTCATACCAAAAAACAATCGACGATCTCAACAAGAGAACAAAGGAACACCAAAGGAACCGTCCGGGGGAGAGCCCTGAGCAGCAGATGCTCTTCAACAGAACAAAACTTTTCCAGACTTTTTTCCACAATATCATGTACGACGAAAGTTTGAATCTTGTTGCAGATAATTTGACCAAATATTGGGATTCGCGTTCCTATCAAGCAGTTCGTTGCGTTGATGGGGGTAGCTGGAGTGAAATGGCCGAATTCTCTACTCTTAGAAATAATTACGCGACGCATATCCAGGCCCTCAGGAGGAGGCAACTCGCGAGAAGACTCGCTGAGTATCGAAGATTAAGACTGAGGAGCTGCATTTTTATTCAGAAGATTGTGAGGGGGTGGGAGAGGAGGTTGAAGACGGCGACGTATAAAGAGGAAATCCACCTGAACGGCATCTGTGAGCGCAGATTCGGCGCCTCTGCCAGCATTGTGAGAATTCTTAGCGATGACAATCCCATCATTGAGGCCAATATTGCTGCGACTGAAACGCTCATGCATATGAGCAATTGCCGAGGGGGAACGAGTCTGGTACAGGACACAAGGATTGCGGAGAATTACTTCGACAAGTTCAACAACGAAAACTACTACAAAAACCGAGAGGGGGGTCACATCGACATTAGCAGGGCTTTGAGATTATCTGCTCTTGCTAAAACTGCCAAGTCTGGAAAAAACGAGTGGGCAAGTATGATAGAGTTTGTGGGCAATTTGGATTGTAACGAAGGAACGAGGGCGCTTGTCATTGACAAAGGTGGAGGTGAGAGCATTTTGGCTATGATGATGAGGGGCAACAGTTTTGTAAAGATGGAAGGGGCCAGAACAATAATGAAATTGAGCGAGAACGGGGTATTAAGGGAACACTTTACCAGCCTCGAGAAGTGCAGGCGGTGCTTGATAAGAATGGTTGTGGAATGTAACGAATACTGCGAGAAGAAAGTGGGGGAGTTGGGGGAGGTCGACTTTGATATGGTTTTTTGCCAGCAGCTCTGCAGCATCGAAACAATCTTTGTCTTGCTAAGGGGAGGTCAGGAAGCATCTCTTGCGTTCGGCGCTGGTGGTCTGATCGAGTGTATCATTGGTATTCTGAGGAATGTGGTGGTTTTCGAGGAAATCTATAAGATTGGAAAAAGGGCGATTATCGCTAATGTCAAGATTGGAAGCAGCACACGGCGGTATAGTTTGTTGGAATTGAGCTGCAGATGTTTTTGGAAACTCATCGAAGAGGAGAAAAATCTCGACCGAGCGTTAGCCAGCAGGTGCAAGACAGGGATCTGTGTGAAGGAGATGCTGTGCTGCAATTTAGTGTTAGCAAACAGGTTGGGCTGTGTTTTAGTGGCGTGCCTGGCCAAGAAAAACAGAGGAAAGAGAATTTTCCGAGAAGTAAATGTTCCTATCTGCTTAGATAAGTTGATCGTCAGCAACAATCCGAGCGTCCGGCAAGCTGCTTTCGTAGCCATGGAGGCATTCGCGAAAGTTGGGGAGGGGGACGAGAAAAAATCCGAAGTAGGAATGAATGAGGTGGGACAAGATATCGACAGCAACGTTCTACTATTTCGGACTCCCGTGGGAATCACCTTAGGACACAAGGGAAGCAGCATCAAGGACACTAGCCAATACCTAAAAAAGCTGAACATTGTTGAGCCCCCACTGCATGATTTCCGGTTCGACAGCTATTATCATAATGACGAATACAGGAGTAGGATCAAGAAAGAGGAGAAGGATGACAGAGAGGATCTTTTAGAGCACTTCAGGAAAATATGATTTCGCATTTTCTTTCGTGCCCACTTCGTTAAATGCGGGGTTAAAATGGGGAACTTTGTTTGGTATCTTAGGGTCCTACTCTCTTTTCGTTGTTGTTACTCATCCTTCTTGCCTTCATCACTCTTCCCTTTATCTGCGACCGCTCCATTGTCGTCGCTAGATTCATTAAGACGGGACACAACCATCTCAAAATAGTTAATGCTTAATAGCAGACCTACACTCAAGATGCTCAAGACCACCATATGGATCCTTCCTATGTCCATGTATCCACATGTAGCACAAACAGAAATCATCGCGTAAATTACCCCCTTCACGAAAGGAATAACCTGCTCACTGCTGCCAGGGGTGAGAATATCTCCAAGGATTCCCATATTGTTTGATCAAAAGGGTGCAAGACGAAACTGTGACAAAAATAAATGACAAGGCCAGAAAAAGAACAACAAAGCAACGGCTGCGCGTGTTCTAAGGTTTGTTTTATAGTACTCTGAGCTACTGTTCAGATCTTTTGACGAAAAAAATAGCGACAGAATAGGCGATAGCAGTGATATATGGGAGATATGCGAGACGAGAGAGAGGGCACAGAAAAAAGTGGGTAAACGTTCCCATTAAACATAAATATCTCTCAAACCCAGTCGAAAACAATCAGACAACATATAAAATATCTAAGCAGCAATCACGAAGAAAGACCCACATTTTTTGTTCCTCCTCTCTGATTATGAACTGGCTATTGCCTGTCTTACTTTTCTGTACGACCCTCCGATCAACATTGCAGTTCTCCTCTCTTCACGCACCACAACAGCCCTCCTTACCATCACTTAGAGCAACACCGACACCGAACGTGCCAACGCCCAGTGTATTTCCTGCTCAGATCTCTCCCCTGCCGCCCGGTTTCCAAAATGTGAATAACATTATCGCCGTATCTTCCAACAAGGGAGGAGTCGGTAAATCGACAACGTGCGTGAACGTCGCTCTTGCACTCGCTCAACACGAGAGCAGGCCAAAAGTGGGAATTCTTGATGCTGATATTTTTGGCCCCAGTATATCTTCTATGATGCCTGTCAGTGACGACACGATACGATTCTCGGGGAGGCAAATTCTTCCGCTCGTATACGAGTCTCTGGGAATAAAACTGATGTCATTCGGGTTTGTGAACGATGAGGACGCTGCTGCTACGGTGCGGGGCCCCATGATCCAGCAAATCTTGCAGCAGTACGTCGGCTTAACTGACTGGGGGGATCTTGACTATTTGCTTGTCGATATGCCACCAGGTACGGGTGACATTCAGCTAACTCTCAGCCAGATGCTCCGAATCGACGGGGCGGTTGTCGTCTCTACCCCGAGTGAACTGAGTTTGCGAGATGTGGTGCGGGGCATAGATATGTTCAATGGGGTGAAAGTCGATTGTTTGTGCTGCATTGAAAACATGGCGACATGTGCATTGGAGGAGACGATAGACTGGGAAAGTGTGCAAAAGAGGTTAGAAAACAGACTAGCAGGTAGCGCGAGCGCTGGCATTGATGTTGAAATGGTTGTTGGCGTGATGAGAGAAACCATGAGAGAGGAAGCTATTCCATTTTTCGCTGGTGGGGAAGGAGGTAAAATGTCGGTTGCGAGTATCGCTTCAAGGTACAATATCCCGAAAGTTTTTCACGTACCAATGTCCAGGGAGATTGCTAGACGAGGGGGCGAGGGACTAAACGGTTCAATTGCGATTGAGTCTGTCTACAAGGAGATCGCTTCCTTCCTCGTGGGGAAAATGGGAAAGAGCAACGACGAAGACGACGACGGCGACGAGCAAACCAATAGCTCCTGCGCCTTCGCATATCGTGAGGATGGTTATTTTGTCGTGAACGGCGAGAAGCTTATCGAGAGGAACGTCCTGCGGAGAGAGTGCCGCTGCGCCCTTTGTGTCGATGAGATGAGTGGCGAGCGGCTTCCTACAGCAGTCATGCCGTCGACGTTTCCCAAGATGGTAAAAACAGTAGGTAACTACGCGTTTCAGGTCAATTGGGACGATGGCCACGAGAGTGTATATACTAAGAAACAATTAAGCGCGATGATGGAGTAGTGTTGAAATTTTGGAAATTGTAGAACGCAAAGGGGAGTTTTTTGCCAAAGAAACATGCTTTTTTTGCACACCTATTAATCTACGTCAACCAGAGAGCTATAAAGCTCTTCATACTTTTTCACAAATGAAGCCACGTCAAAACCTCCTTCCATCACTGTCCGAATCCCTTCCCTCCCAATATTTCGCCTCAGCTCTCGATCTTCTATCAAAGCCATCACCTTAACTGCAGTCTCCCCAATTAAACTCGATTCCTTTTCTGCATACACGACGAGCGAATTGATGCCATCGCGAAGATACTGTCCAGTGCCCCCTATCCCAAAAGATACGACAGGAATCCCCAAACTCATCGCCTCTATATTGGCGATGCAGAAAGTCTCGCTCTCGTAGCGCATACTAGGATTCACGATGATGTCGACCCCTCTCATCACAGACCTGAGGTCTTCATTGTAGACAGCCCCAAGAAACGTCACAACGCCATCGATCCCGTACGCAATGGCAGTTTCTTTCATGTCGGCAAGCATACTCCCACCGCCGATAACGACGAAACGGGCGAACATGTTCTGCTTGCTGACCTCCCTTGCTACTCGCAAAAATACCCCAGGGGATTTTTCGCTCGAGATTCTTGCGACAAACCCAATTTTAACGTGCGGAGTATTGCATCGGAAGGGAGTAGCGGTGATACCGTCGAAATCTTGTCGCGTATAATTTCTATTTTCCCCGCTGGAGCAAGAGATCGACCCTTCAAGGCTAAATAGAGACGTATCGACTCCAGGAGGAATTACGTGATATGATGTTTCTCCACCATCGCGTCCTTTTTCTAAATCACTTTTGCCTGCACTCTCTGCAGGCTCTTTAGTTATCCTACCAACTTCGCCGCCCCTTACGCTCCAATGCTGTACAGCCCACTCACTTGGTCCAATCACAACATCAACGTCTCCTCCCTTTACCCGCGGGAAAAGATTCGGCAGCTCCATCACAATTTTCGTTCTCGAACTGACAAGCCTACAAGCAGTAGTAAGGAGGCGATCGGTCGATTCGCGAGCGTTTGCAAACACCAAAATATCAGGGCGGAAGCGAGTGATCTCTTCAGTCATATCTTCCCAAGTCTTCCTCGCCCAATGCGGCTCGACCCTCGAAACATCATTGCCCGCTTCTTCAAGCCTCAAAAGAAGGAAATCCACTATCACGTCCATCTCGACCCCGCCATTAGATTTCATAAGACGATCGATATCCATCCCATATTCCGAAGCACTCTCGAAAACTTCGCCCTCAGAAACGCGAGGGAGACCACGGACCCTCAACTGCACGCCTCTATCTCTTAGCGCTGATGTCATATACTCTGCATCATCCTGCTGATCGAGCGGAAGAAAGGTGTTATATTGCAATTCGTAGCGAGTTTTGGGGAGTGACGAAAACTGCTGAAGCCATATCGTCTTTTGTCCGTCAAATTTAAGCATCCCCACAAACATCAATCGGATCTTGTTCTTGCAGGAGGTTGTTTTTGCCACACGACCGAGTGGATTTTCTGTCATCGAAAGCGGATTTGACAGCATCAAACGACCACCACCATTAAATCCACCTTCTTCAGCTCTTAGCACCCGATCAAACGTCCCCCTTACCCCACTTCCTTCCAAAACACCACTATTAACACTACCATCGAAGAACAAAACTCGAATATCAATCGTATGAGTGCCAGGATCCACTCCAAACATTGTCAGAGTTCCAAGCCCACCATTGTAGACAATATCATCATCAACATCAAGCACAAAAGATTCGCCGTTAGTTAGCTGAACTCTGATCTTCACATTAGTGAATTCAAAACCGTTAAAGGGGAGGAGGATCCGATATTCGAATGTAATTTGTGAGGAACTAGTGATGTACCCGAGAGGCAGGGAAGTAAGAAAAATAGACGGAACCGACAAAGCAGAAGGAGCAGCAAAACGATGCTTTATTGTTCCGTCGTTGACATTGAAGACGTCAAATCGTACGCCACCTGAAGTACCATCGCTCTTGAAACAGGTAGCTTCGAACTGCCGCAGTCCGCCCCTTGTGATTGCCTCCGATATTATGCCCGTGAAACCTACTGGCGAGCCAGAATATTCAGAGAAGCAAGGCGCCTCTTCGGGGTGATCCAGGAGGGTGAGGCAGATTGTAGGTCTATCACCACATGATAACTTAGAAGTAACAGGTGACGGAATCGCCATGACAACGACAACTTCGTCATTGATTGATGTGGAGCTCATAATATTGCTGCCAAGAAAAAGAGGAGGAGGGACATAGTGTTTAATCACAGCGGAAGCTCCCGGACAGGAAGTAAAAATTATTACAAGAGCGACAAACAATGGTCGCTGCAGAAGCGGAATCATTCTCATTGTAAAAGTAAAGAAGAGAACGATGAATCAGGGTGCCAGAGGAGAGGAGGTCTTTCAAGATGGAGTAGGGCAGCACAGCAATGTCACCAATCAACGATGAATTAAGAATGAATATGGCAATAAAGTCGCGAGTATCCAGTAATTTGTTCAATGATTCAGACGAACCATATTCGGTCTAAAAAATCCGGGACTTTTGAGCCCAATCTACTATTGTTCTTCTCTCTCTGGTGCAAACGTGCAAAGCCTCGTCGGGAAGTTGGAAGTTGGGATGTTAAAGTAAAAATAAGCACCAAAAAAGTATCTCGAGTAATTAAAGTGCGTTATTTCTACTGAATATACACTCAACTACCGATACCGTCTTTCAAATCAAAGAAAGAACAATGCCTAGCTCTGTATCATCAAAATCCTCGAAGCTCTCCAAAGATGAGAAGTTGGTGCTCAAATACTTCCAGTCGAAAACCACCAGAGAGAAACCACCATCAAAACCGCCCTCCAGGGCACCATCTGTAAGGGAATCACCGCGCGTGGATGAAGCTCAGCAGCAAGTCCCACAAGAGGAGACCACAGCAAATGGTGCTGACAAGCCTGTTGATGAGGTGGAAAAGCTTATTGATGAGATCGACTTTTCGATCCCCGTGGCGGCTTTATCGGAGCAGAAGATGCGTGATTACGGTTATGGAGTCCCTCAGTGGAGCCCTTACCGGATGACCAAGGTTACACAGACCGAGGCTTGGCAGAAAAACCAGTGGAGTACCAGGAACGCAGAATGGGGACAATTTACAAAAGAAAAAAACAGTCTCGATCCCAAGATGCAGACACGGCTCGCGCGGTCTTTGGTAAAAGAGATGAAAGACAACGCTTGCATGGATCACACGTGGGAAATCATCGGATGCCGGCCGGGCCAGGGAAAGAACGGCAAGCCCAAGTTCTTCATGCCGTGAGTGTGAGTTGTGAGGCGGGAAGATTGATTATTTAATGTGAAATTTCTTGTTGCTTTGTGGGAAGTAAGTTGGTTCACACATACAAACTCTCCTTTTACATTAAGCGTTTACTTGTTCTGCGTCAACACCGCCGTTCCCGCCATCCTCATTGTCACTCAAATCCTCATTTTCACTCGCTTCAGCATCCTCATCCTCGTAAGCTTTCTTCCAGATCTTATAGTGAGACGTTTTCTTCCAAATGTAATAAAATTCAATAATCTCGCAAGTCGATTTTGTCTTAATAATTTTCTGCAGCGTGTGGAAGTGTTTCCCATAAAGCGTGATGCCCGCCTCGAAGCAAGCGATCTCATAGGGCGACCACCGCTCAATTACTGTCGGACGGCGGACAGGGCAGACAAGAACTCCCAACATGTTGGGCCTCTCCAGGGGGTACTGGCCCTTCTCGAAGTCATACCCAAACGGCCCGAAGTGAGTTTGGGGGTAAACCATATTGCCTACCAGAGATATGTAATCCTCAGCCTTTCGATGAGCCTTCCAACGATTATTGGCAATCGCTGCGGGCAGCTTGCGGCGTTGAGGGGGCGGGGTGTTATCCGAATCAGAAGGCATTGGGCGGCTTCTCTTCTTTGTTTTGGAAGTTCTAGGTTTTACCTTAGTCTTGACTTTCTTCCTCTTCTTCTTAGTGCCGTATTCCTCATCCCCACTCTCAGCTCCAACCTCCTCCATGCCCATATCCTCCTCCTCCTCTTCCTCCTCATCTGCTGGTACTGGTGGCAAAGCAGAAGCACTAGTTGAGGACACAGTCGATATCCCCCCAAGCACTCCGCCATCAACTATAGCATTACCAATCGCGGACATGTCTTCCTGGCTGGTATTTGATGGTCCATCTTCGTCAATGTTGCCCTCCTCCTTCTTATCCTTTGTGGGCCTACGGGGCATTGTAACAGTGAATCGAGCTTAAGCGTAAATTGGCAAGGGGGCTTAGAATACAGCTAGGGCAACGGCGACGAGATTAAAAAAAAATTGAAGCAGGTTGGGGGAGGGACAAGTGGGATACCACGAGATTTCAAGCCAACACACAAACACTTTAGTAGCATCAGAACAAGGAGCGAACGAACTGATTTTTTCGTCTGAGAACGATTTTAATTCCTCACTTGTTGCAGAAGACAACTCGCGACCCTGTAAAATATTTAAATTGCATTTATTTTTGGATAGGCTTCCTGAGGACCAACGCTCTCAATCACTGACCTCATAATCAACTACCGATCCGCGAAAGACTCCAAATGGGCAAGGGAAAGAAGCGCCAGTCGGCACGCACTGGGGACCAGAAGATATATTCTTCGCGAAAGCCGGACGAAGGTGTAGATGATGATGGAGAAGGAGATGGTTCCAAGCGAAGAAGGAAAGCGAAAACGTCAACCGCTGATCTGGGAAAGGAGGAGAGCTTCATCTATATGGAGAGAAGGATGGGCGATGGTGCAGACGTAGAGGGAGAATCGAGCGATAGCGATGGTGGAGAGGGGGTTGAGGGCGTGATGGATCTGGGTGGCGATGTCAGTAGTGACAGTGACAGTGACAGTGACGACAGTGCAGAAGGCGATGAAGGCGAACGCTACATCGGTAAAGATGACGATGGCGACGACGACGACGACGACGATGACGATGACGATGACGATGACGATGACGATGCATCACTCTCTGACTCATCAACAACATCTTCAAAAAGTGACGAATCAGAGACATCCTTGCGCACCAAAACCCTAGACTGGGGCTCGCGCAAGTCTGCCTACTATTCAGGTGATGTTGCCGACCTAGAAATTGGACAGGATGAAGCTGATGCATTCGACGAAGAGAAGGCCGCAAAGGAAATCGAGCGGGTGCGGTACCAGGACCTTGGCGAGGGCGATTTTTTCAGCGACTCCGATGGTGGAAGTGACAACGATGAGGATGAGGAGAAGATAAATACCTTTCATTCTAAGAAGGAAACGCTCGCTCTCCCCTCGACTTCGAGGAAAAAGGCCAGCCTTTCAAATCAGGACAAGCTGAAGCTTTTGAAAAAGACACACCCAACAGTTGCCTCCCTCCTGCCCCATTTTTCAAGCCAAGCCTCATCGCTGCTCAAGCTCATCCCTCTCGAAGAAACGATTCGGAAAGAAGGTGACATGGTTGGCGCAACAAAGGATGGGAAAGAGTTCGTGCGGTTACGCCGAATTGGCAGCGAAGCTGCTGTGTTAAATGCTGTCTTAATGCTCCTTTTACAGGCCGAAAGAGCAAAAGCAGGAGCTGTAGAAGGCCGCGGGGCGATTGAGAGCCACCCCGTGGTGGAAATGCTTGGAAACTTGACCGAATTTGAAGGTAAATTGGAAAAAGAGGTTGCTGAGCCGCACAACCTCGGCGCACAGCTGGAGAAGGTGCAGAGGGCGATTGAGATTATGAAGGAGGGATTTGGCAGCGACAATGACAGCGACGACGAGAGCAGTGAGGAGATGAGCGGCGACGAAATTTCAGACGAGGGATTCGATAGCGGGTTAGATGACCAGTCGCTCGACGATGAGGACAAGGAGAAGGACGACGAGGGGGACGAAGACGAAGACGATAAGAACATCAAGAAGGCATTGGCCATGATGGAGGCAGATGGAATATTCGACCACGGGAGCAGTAGCGAAAATGATAACGTCCACGATAACGACGACATTAGCGACGATGGCGAAGACGACAGGCAATCAGATTTGGACGAGGACGATGTGCCCGACGATTTTTACGAATCACAGGCGGCAAAATCTTCTCTCAAAAGGAACATTAAAAAGACACAACATGCTGTCGCCCCCAAATTTCCCACGGTTGAGGGAACGGTCGAAGGCGAGCGAGCTGCCGGCTACAAAATAATGAAGAACCGCGGCCTGGTCGCCCACAAAGCAAAGATCAACCGCAACCCCCGTGTTAAAAAGCGCGAGCAGTACCGCAAAGCTCTCATCAGGCGGAAGGGTGCAATTAGGGAGGTCAGGAGTGGTGCCGAGAGAGACCAGTACGAAGGAGAGAAGACCGGAATCAAGCAAGGAGTTTCACGGAGTAGGAAAATTAAGTGAAGACCCCCCCAAAAATGAGGTTTTATTTTCGTTTACAAAATGTTCGTTTACTATGTTGTGGTGTCCTATTTATGCAAGCTATATGTACGCAGGTACTCGTTCACTAAAACTCGTCGTCACTATCCAAATCGTCTAAAGGATTGTCGCCTCGCTTCTTCATCACCCGGAAGAATTCGTCCTCGTTGATCAGCCCATCCCCATCGCGATCCGCCTCATCAATCATCTCCTGCAGCTCCTCATCAGTTAGATTTTCGCCAAGTTCGTTTGCCACCCGCTTAAGGTTTCGGAAGCTGATTGCGCCCGTTCCATCATCGTCGAACAGACCGAACACCTTCATGATTTCATCCCTCGTGTCCCTGCTCGCCATCTTTGGCCCACACATCTCAACAAATTCATCAAAACCAACATTTTCTCCTCCCTCCTTGTCGACATCTGCTAGCAATTGCCTGATTTCCGCTTTCTTCACCTGGAAGCCGAGCGCACGAAATGCAGCCTTCAGCTCCTTGATATCGATCTGTCCACGTCCCTCAGTGTCAAACAGTTGAAAAGCCTCCTTAATCTCCTCTAGCATCTCCTCATCAAGTGCAGGCTTAGCAGATTTTCGGCCACCTGGAGAGGGGAAAGAAGTGAGAATGTGGATAAAGTGGGGGTTAGAGCGAGTGAGGGGTTTAACAACGTCTAATAAGAATTCACAAAACTATTGGAGAGGTCTTTGTTTGGGGGAGTTCGTAATGAAAGAGAGTATGCACAGGTGGTTAACTGATCAACAAAGACCAAAACTTACGTCGTGGGGGAGAAAGACCTTGTCGAAAGCGTGATGTCGCCATATAAAACTTCTTGTTACCAAAAAATGTGCTGTTAATTCTTTTGACCTCATTATCGAACTCCGCCGTTTTTTTGGAAAGCTCAATTGAAAGGGATTTCGCGAGAAAAGCGGAGTAAGTATTTCGTAGACTTCCCACAATCAACTCCATAATACTTAAAAGACGACCGGTGAAGAACGCCCCTTTACCTAAATCTACCGGAAAGCATCATCCGTCATGAGTTCAACCCCACCCTCCACCGGTATTATTGCGGCAAGGGCAGACTTTGACGAGATCATCGATGAAAGTTCTGTTGCAACTGAAAATACTTCTATCGACACACCGATAAACTCTTCAAACAACGATGGTGACACGGACAATAGCATTGTTGGTGATGATGGTGAAAACAATGATGATGACGACGACTCTGTGCAAGACGAGAAAACTACTGCAACGCTCCTCCTCGAGGATCCAGATGTTCGACGGAAAATAGAAGAGATAACAAGTGGCAAATTCCCCCTTAAAGAACCACCAATGCCGACGTTGCCAAAGATTGACTTGAACGGCAAGATGACAACCAACCTTAAAAACATTCAGAAATTTATCAATGTTTTTGAGTACAATCACACTGGGCAGACATTTTTCAAGATGAAGAGGGACAGAGGAATGAAGCACTTAACGAACGTAGCCAAAGAAATAATTCGCGATGCTTTGCCCATACAATGTGTGGAGGGTGTGTTTCTGGGAGGTGAGGATATTGATATTCAGAGTTGGTTGGCTGAAACAAACTGTGGTTGGTTGAATTGAATTGATCTTGGTTTTGTCACCACAGACTGGATTTGTAAATAACGACTCTTCTAACCGCTTCTTTCTCTCTTTCTTCCCGCGTATTCATTCACGATGTTTTGCTCATCTTTTTTCTCGGCGCAGCCTACTTGACCAACGAGTTAAAAACCATCACTCGGATTCCTGTTAGCTTCAAGAGTGAAGTAGAGGGCACAATATACAGGCACATTGTACTTGCAGTGGAGAGCGAAGGGAAGTGGGGGGCGTTGGGGATAAGTCGTCGCAAGACGCTCATGTACAAAGACCTCAAATTTGATAGTTTGGGCGATCTCATGCGAGAATTTCGGGACAGCTACCAAGAAAGTTTTCACGAATTGCTGAAAATTTACGTCGGCTTGCCATTCACCCGCGACACTTACAGCAGCAGCAAACTTCAGTGGCGGGTCTTGAAAATTGCTCTCCAAGATCGTGATTGGGCAGCAAACTCAAAGTTGTTCAATAGCTATAGCAAAGATTGTGGCGGGTTCATGGAGTATTATTCTTACACTGGAACGCTCCCGCCCAACCTTACGGAAGAGTATCGTCGGGGCCACAGCGACTTGAGCCGGGGTAAAATGATGCTATCTTCGAGCTTTTTGAAAATAAAAAAGAAGAAGAAAAAAGCAGCAGTAGAAAAGAAGGCGAATGACAATGACAACACAGTTGAAGAGAAGCAAGGGTAGGTTTTATAAAAAAGCACACCACTCCAACATTCCAACATTACTATTCCCGCATACATTCAGCAAAAGCTAAATGGTCGACTTAGCCTGAGCAACGTGGACACGGTACTGCTCAAATTGTCGTTGTTGCCCTCCACACGACTCATAGCCTCTGGGGTTGCGAGCTTTTTGATGTTCTCTCCCAAATAAATCTCAGTGGTGCTGTTCGCCAGCAGACTGTCATCAAAGGCCCTGCTGCTGTTCTCCTCACCGCCGTTGACCAGGCTCCACTTAACTCCCCCCTCCACTTCTCCCATTCCTGGAGCATTCGCCCTGCTCTTGCTCTCGGCGTCTAACTCCACCATTCCCATGTTGTAATCGACTGCGTCGCTCCCTCCAGTGAATGCATCCGTTTCTTTCACCTGGAAGCAGCACCGACCCTTTCCGATGCTATTGTTCCACCTACTGCTCTTAAAGTCAAAGCTCGTGCACAAATAACTGTTTTGTAAGGCAAGGCAGAAGAAGCGGGAGGAGAGTTTAGATTAGAGCATGCTTTTTTATGAAATGATTGTGAGTGGATGGAAATCGACACTTACCTGATCTCCTCGCAAACATTGTCTTCAATCAATTTATCCTTGAGAGTAACGCCCGCTACCTCGGCTCCGTCTAATTTGGCCTTGGCAGCGTCCCCGTCCTCGGGCATCAGGTTGATGCCCGCGGACTTGAGACCGTAGAGGATGTCGGCGGGATCAAACCAAGACTCGTTGAATTCACTGAGCTCATCGAGAACAGGAGAGAGGAGCTTGCACTTGCAGTCTTTCACACCGATGACGACCTCGAACCGAGGCGTCTTTAATTTGAAGCGAACTTCGTCGGGCATGACAGGAGAAAGACTGTGCAAAATCCAAAACGGTGGAGTGATAGATAGATTTGTTTGTTAGCCCTTGTTTGGTTTGTTGTTTGCGCAGGGGGCACGGGCAATATTGACAAAGACGAGACAAGACAGGACAAGACGACGAAGGGGGAAACTAGCTCGCTAAAACTTTAGCAGCGCATCAGCATTCTCACCTCCACTCTTTGTAACAAATATCAGTGAGCTTATCTTGCACAACCGCAATAGCACCGATAGCGACTGTGTTCAAGTGAAGCATCCTCGTCTCCGGATCATAACTACTCTCCGTGATTGGATCAGTCATCCACCTTTTCTCAACCGTGTTGAACCATGCCACCTTCGGTTCCTCCCCGAGCAACAATCCCTTGGGAAGCTCCATGGTGATTTTAATAGGAGGGGCAATAGCTGTCACAACCCCATCGGCACTACCGATGGGGTAGTTGTTCTTCCTCAATTCACTGCTGTCCTCTGTTATAGGTCGCATCACCCAGCCCTTGACCTTCTTAAACATGGGGGGGAGAGAAACAATGTCGATTTGGAGGATGCCTCCAAGGACGAGATCGTCGTTACCGAAACGGGAGCTAATCTGACTGTAAGGGAACTGAATAGCCCTCAGAGCAACGTCGGCCATGGCTAACGGCTTGGGCACCTCGATCTTTATATTCAGCTTCTCTGTGAAGTCCAGCGTCTTGTACCTAAAACTCTTCTTGAACAAATTCACCCAGATGGCAATATTCAGCCCCTCGGCCTTTTCGGCAATACGGATTTCTTTTTCTTCAGTATTGACGAAGTAATCGTCGCTATGCTGGAGAATAGAGGCAGTGACATCGTCGAGCTTTTTCAGGCACATGTTGCGGAGAAGGGGGACAAACCTGTGGAGTGGTTGAGAGACAAGACAGTAACTGTGTTAATACAAATTTTTTCTTGGCAGCGCAGCGCCTCCAATCCGACCCGCTGATAGTAGACACTCACTTTTCAATACTGCCAATCTCATCCCCACCGAATTTTTTATCCCCCTTCATCTTGATAACCTTCTTGCTAATATCCTCGATAATACCTTCACTGTACATGAAACACTCGCAAGCGTGCTTCATCGTATTCTTCCCCTTCTCACCCTCTCTCTCAGTCACATAAGTATTCAGCTCTCCGTCATTAATCCTTGGCTTGGGACTGCAGGCCAAATAAGCCTCCCATTCCCTCCTGTCTTCCTCCTCTTTGCTCTTGGACTCCCGCTTTTGCCTCCTCCTCTCCATCTTCTCCGCCAGATCAATCCTACTCTTCTCCAACCTCTCGAGCTCCTCCCTGCGGTAATCCTTCCTGTCCTCCTCCAACTTTTTTGCCGCCTCTTCAGCTTTCCTTACGGCTTCTTCAGCAGCCTTTGCCTCTTCAATTTTCTTCTGCTCTGCCGCTGCGGCCTCAGCAATTTTTTCAGCCTCAATTTCGGCTTTGGTCTTTTTACCTTTTTTCTTAGGTGGCATGTTATCGTTCTCGCAGGTCAGTAGAAAGGATAGAGGTTCAAGGTGATGTAATGGTTAGGGGTAGTCTAGGGAGTTGCGTTCGTTGGAAAAAGGTGTTGGGATGATTAATGGAAGGTGTTGGAGAGATAAATGCCTCTGAACGGAGTAAAAGGCAGCAACAACGGTAGACAAACGACGAAGGGGCGGGTGATTTATTCGGTTGGCACAATTGTGGTCTTATTTTGGGTGGGGTTGTTGTTTGTTATTTGGGCAGGTCTCAAGAGCACTTTTGAAGCACAAAGACTGGTTGGTGTAAAATAAACGTTAATAATCACCATCCCTCCGTTTTTGTTCCTCCACATTCTTCAACTTTGCGCCTTTTAAAGAATTCTCACCTTCTCACCCTGAATTGGCGGACGGTCTGAACTAACACTGGATTTCAGCACGCAAACGATAAGCAACGCGCAAAGGCCGCATGAACAAAGTGGGGGAAAACATTTCTGACTAGAGACTTCGAGCGAGCATGCGCGGTCGCATCACCCGCCCTCCACGCACCGACCCTGAAAAACCTGAGCCCACACACCAGCCGATGGGAATGAGCCAAAGGCAGCGAAGGCAGGGACCCTGTGTGAATGTTGTCGTTTTGATAGTAATACTTGCCAGTTTTGTAATCTTTCTCTGCGTCATTAGTAGTGACAAGAGCATGTATGAAATCGAGAAGAATGTGATAGAGGAGGGCCGACGGGAGGTCGAATGGGTGAAAGGCTTGAGGGGAAGCGGTGGGAGTGGGATTCGGAATGTTGCTGGTGCAAGTGAGCAGATAGAGGGCACGAAAACGGCAACGGGAACTAAATATGGAGGCAAATTGTCACCAGGCGGATCACAACCTTTAGTTGAACCATCGTCGCCGCCGGCTGTTCCTGTTCAGATTTCTAAACCTCCTCCGCTGATTCCTCCACTACCAAAGTCACCTCCACCAAAGTCACCTCCACCAAAGTCACCCCCTAAAATGTCTCCCCCTGCTGATGGGCATAATCCAGCAACAACTGCATCCGTTTTGATGACGAAGAATGATAAGTGTCCCCTGGGAATTGTCGCTCTCACTTACGCCACCCACCCCGGGAAGGATGATCGATTCTGCCGTGCCCTTCACTCTTCAATACAGCACAAGGTTCCTCTTCGTGTCCTTGGGTGGGGAAAGCCCTGGACAGGACTGACACAGAAGCTTACGGGATCTTTGGAGGTAAGACAAATCGAACTGGACCAAGTATAAGAATTTCCGTCTCTCGTTCGCTTCTCACACTGAATGAATGCCCTCTAGTTTCTCCGGAAATTACCCGATCAATGCACAGTCGTCTTCACTGACGCTTATGACATCCTTTATGCCGATGACCTCAACGGAATCAAGCTTAAATTCGACGCTGAAACAGATAAAGATGTTATATTTGCCGGGGAATGTGGCTGCTGGCCACAAATCACCAGGGATAGAGGAAAAGGAGACGTTTGTTTACATGAGTACCCTGACAACAACAGCAAGTACAAGTATCTCAATAGCGGACAGTGGATTGCTACACAGCCAAAGGCGCTCGAGATATTCGAAGCGCTCATAGCCGAGGCACCAAAATACGCAGAGCGATACAAAGTCGAGGTGAAAAAAATTAATGACCAGGAAATGGTCTCGGATATGTATATGCAGAGCCGTTACGGAATCACCCTGGACAAACACTCCAACATTTTTCAGGCGATGCACGCCACCCACGATCGACCTCTCGCCGAGTGCGACCCATGGCCCGACATGACAATCGCCGAGAGCGGCTGCTGGCACAATAAAGATACAAACACAAACCCAAGCATCTTCCACTTCAACGGCGGCGGAAAAATCCACCACCTAGCTATGGAGAAAGAGATGTGGTACATGAATAAAGGCAAAAGGGTCGGCGGAACCGAGTGCGAAAGTAAGTTCGGGGGAAAGTTAGAGGCAGACGAGGTACGCAAGACACAAATTCTCATGGGGGATGATGGGGAGGAGCGTTATTTCACCTTTGACGAAATCTGTCCCCAGCACCCCCTGTAACCAAAGCTAATAAGGTAGGAGTTCGAGTTTTTTAGGAAGAGACAGACAGCGGACATAGATTGCTTATTTCGATGCAGACAATAGGTAACAAAAAAAAAGTAGTAAGGTGTATTTTGTTTTGTTGTCGTGGGTTTTTTGTTTTTTTTTTCTCGTTTTTTTTGTTTTTTTTTTC
>Ga0115555_1000880_pt1 | contig 20703 bp, 20 predicted proteins | sample COGITO_mtgs_1104_2_FD_87285 | JGI IMG/M metagenome (GOLD analysis project Ga0115555, IMG submission 87285) | Pelagic marine microbial communities from North Sea - COGITO_mtgs_110407 | ecosystem: Environmental > Aquatic > Marine > Epipelagic | place: Germany:Helgoland, sampling site Kabeltonne... | reverse complement strand
TTTGCGAAAATTATTCCTGCGACTTTTAGGACAATATAATCAGGCGGTGAATGAAGCTAATGGAACTGAGGCTGAGAAGCATGCAATTGCTCTTGCTTTCTTCCCAATAGACAATTCTAGTACACTAGACGTTGGTCTATTTCTGCAAACGATGAATGCATCCGGAGGTGATGGAGTGAAAGGTTTGGTAGGATACATATTAAAATTTGTTTGATAAAAGAAGACGAGGAGAGTTATAAGTGAATGTAATGAAATCGAGTAATTTCATCATTATGTTGCCTCTGTCAGATGACGGAGCGAAAATTCTAAAGAGGGAAACGGAATTGGTTTAGTAAAATAATTTCGCCACTCAAAAAATATGTTCATTTAGTCATTCAGTCAGTTCTTTCTAGCCCCACCCTGGCCACCCGTGAGGATCACTGGGAAAGTCAGAATTTAGATCGCTTTTTATTTCTTTTGGAGAATATTCAAAGGCACAGAGATAACCTATCATGAGGCCGAATAATGGATCCCAATTCATTTTTGTTTTGATCAATGGCTTGCTGCTGAACCAACCACCTCTCATTTCCATATCGAATAGTGGATTGCTCTGGGATACCATTTCTCCGCCAACCAGATCACCGGGCACAGCCCAAGTTGCAATTTCTTGTCCAGTGCTCTTCTGGACCACTTGGAAGCAGAGATGATCTACAAATTCCATCTCTCTACGGAGGGTGTGATGCGAGCAATAATAGGAAGAATTTAAGCTGGTGTCGCATCGTGGTCGCATTGTATACGCTTTCGCGCCCGCCATCACGCACGCTCGCTGGCTTCGCTTTTGTTTGAAGCTCACTCACTGTCTATTCCAAGATACATTGCCCTCTTCATCCTCTACTCGGTCGTAGTCGGCGATACTTGTGCCACGCGCAAATACATTGAGGGTAAAACCATCCTGCCCGAACTGCTGTCCCCTGGGTCCGGCAGGTGTAATGCTCGCATTTGTGTTCAGGGACCATTTCATGACCCGCCTATTCCCTCCGTCTGCCATGCCCCAACCTCCGCTCTGGAAATATACTTCATCATCAGGTTCTTCGCCGTCTAAGTCTACCCTACCGTTAGTGAACCAACTGGTGAACCTAGTGAAGTCGGTGGAAGGCGCTTTATGCTGCTTTTGGAATTCAGGTGTTGAGTTGAACTCTGCATGCCAGCTTATCTGCCCTTGATTAGGTTTTTCCGGGTTGCCCCCTCTCAAAAAATTCTCTATGTCAACAACGCAGTCACCGCCCCACATTGATCCTGTTTTGTTAACGAAGAACCACTTATCAGCGTCGTTCTCGGTTTCCTCTCCTTTATAAGCAATATAGTCCTTGCTCATCATCCCAGCTTTTTTCAGTGAAAATGTGCATGCCTCCGTTTCTCCAGGGTCTGGCATCACAACGTCTGGGGCTGTGGGAGTAGAGTTACAGCACCCCATGTGTTTTGGTCTCGTGTTTTTAGAAACTACAATAAGTTAATATCGTTTAAAAAAACGTTCAAAGGGGTGATATTTTCTCTCAATATGAGTGAAATCAATGTTTAAACAGGCGAAAGCTCGCTGAGAGCGGTGAAATAATGTTGTTTCTCTTTTTCAACTTGCTCAAAATTCCTAATCAAGCAAGCAAGTTTTTGAAGACCCACTGAAAAGAAGAAGTCAATTCCCCCCCCCTCACCGTCCCCATCCGAACTTAAGTAAAATCAAACCATGATCTTGACGATTTCTCATTGCGGTGGGACAATCTTGCTCCTTTTCATTTGTGTAATTTCCGTCACTGCGACCACCGCTCCGCCCCCAATTAAGTTTTCCGCCGGTTTCTCGAACGGCAACTGCGAGGCGCATCCCCACTCCGGGGTGGAGCTATCGGCCGGAGGTTTCTTCATGGTTGGCGACAGTGTTTGTTTCGATGACCCTTCTTCAACTCCTCGGGTCCAGTTCGCTGTGAAGGCAGGGGCGGACGGATCCCTAGAATGGAAGGTCCCCCTTGGTGACAGTGGCTACAACTACGGCAAGAACTGCTTGGAGCTGCAAGACGGGTCCCTGCTCGTAGTCGGAGCTGTGACAGTTGGCTCGACTGAATTAAGGTCAATGCATCGCCTTGATGCAAAATCGGGCCGGACCCTCTCCCACACCACATTTCCGACCCCTGAGGGCTACGAGGGTGGGCTTGATGGCCTGATGGGTGCTGATCTCGTTTTCGGAGAAGACTTGTCGGTCTGGGTGACGGGCTACGTGAGAGGGGAGGGATCAGAGGAGGGCGAGGAGGCCATGTTTCTCATAGGTGGCGGCTCAATGGTTGCAATGAAGCTGAAGTTTCCCGTCGTCGTCGTCGATGGTGATTTAGTCTCGGATCCTGCAGTCCTGTTCGAACGGGTCTTTGACGAATCTTCCGACGGCTTCACGACTCCTCAAGGCATGAGAGTGCTCGACACGCAGACCGGATCGGTGATTGTTGTCTCCACTGCCACGCCAGAGGACGACGGACTGTACCAAATGAGTGCGATTTCCTTCTCCTCCTCCGAGCCCTCCAAAACGCTCTGGCGCAACATCTACCCTGCAAACGACGCCAATGCTCCGGCTTCGCAGACGAACGGTACCATGTCGCACCCCTACGCGATGAGCACCTCGGGGAAGGACGGCGGATGTGTGATTGCCGGACACGCGTACCCCGAGAGCACTCCCAACAAGGTAGAGCCACTACCGGTTGGCAGGATGCTTCGTTTAGACGCCGACGGGAAGGCGGTTTGGGATGCTCGCTTTCGCCAGGACCCTGACGACCATAACGTGGAATGCTATGGAGTAAGCCTCACCCTCGATGGTGGGTTCATCGCGACTTGCGGCTTCGGCTGCATGCCCGAGACCTGCGCCCGCCCAAGCTCGAAAGAGAACAAAGTTTGGCAGGTCCTCACCCACCGAGTTGACGGGGACGGAAACGAGCTCTGGGAGAACCTTTACACCGACACCAGCAAGGGAAATAACGCTGGGGAGAACATCATCAGCCTGCGAGAGGGCGGCTACGCAATTCTCATCGACTCGACCTCGTTGGGCGACGAGGGAACTGGCGGAAACTTCGGTCTGATGGTCCTCGAATCTGACACGCAATGAAAAGAAAAAGAAGTTAGATTTTGAATTCTCTTTCAATTATTTAGCTGCGCTGGCGCTTAAAGAAACCAGCTCGGAAAGTGGACCGTCGAACAACCTCGACACGATTTGGTGGACGATAACCCTTACGCTCTTGTTGCTGCATTCTTCTCGACATAGGCCGAGATAAGATAAAAGAAATGGATGGGTTCACTGAAGGCCTCATTTCATAAAAAACGCTCTCCTTGTCATAATTGCTTTTATCTGTTTTTATTTGAAAGTAGAAAAGCGTCTTTTGCTGTCGAATGATGGACCGCTGCCGCTCCTTGTTTTCGCTACATTTCCCAATTTTGATCCTGAACCCGAAATGGCCCCATTATCGCTCAATCCATGTCCTCCTCCTCCTCCTCCTTTTCTTCCTCCTCCTCCTCCTCCTCCTCCTCCTCCCACCACGTCGCTTTGTGATCGCCTCCTTGCGTCTCGCCGCCGGCCTCCAGTAACACCCTGTTCCCTCAAAAACGCCCCCAGAGCACCAAAGTAGCCCTCGTGCTCCAAAAACAGCGCCTCCATTTCACCCTTACTCCAAAAATCGATGGAATATGCCAAACGCTGCATACTAATATTGTTGTGCCGCAAGAAATTTCCCACAAAATAAATTCTGTGAGTAGAATGAAGCTGAGCGTTTAAGTACGCGACCTGGGCAATATTGTTGGTAATCATCATCAACAGCGCCTTTGCTAAGTCCTGCTGCTCGACACCTGCTGCAACCTCGGTCTTGCTGACAAGCTTGCCGAAAGAGGAGGCCACGACAGATGAGGGGAGGTTGAGTTTCTCTAGTGCGCTGCTATCCTTTCCGTAAATGTCTCCTACCATCATGTCCACCTTGTCGGCATCACCCTTGTCTGCCAGGTCCAAGATTGTGTCAAATGACTCGACGTCAGTGAGAAGCCGACAGAGTCCCCAATACGTACCGCCCCCGATTGTGCTACCACTAATACGTTCAAACTCCCCGGGACCGTCAACCCTAATCACGGACACACCGGTTCCAATCGAAACGAGGAGATACGGGTATGATTTTTCAGTCTCGATCGTGTCACGTTGCACTTTCCGCGACCAGAACTCGCTCGATTTAGAAGTTGGCTTTTCCTCGGGGGTAGTTCGCCCAGAATCGCTTTCGTCATTTTCCTTCCTGGGTGGTTTAAATGTGTAGCACTCTCCGACTACCCCAGCAAGTGCAAACTGCAGGCCAGCGACAAGACAGTCCATCTGAATAATAATAATAGTTGTGTGGTGAGTGAGGGGTGTATGAGAAGAGGTATGCCGATGTTGTTGGGAGTACGATGCCGAGAGTACGCTCCCGAGAGTACGCTGCTCCCGAGAGTCGCTGCTCCCGAGAGTCGCTGCTCACGACGACACGCTGCTCACGACAACACGCTGCTCACGACAACACGCTGCTCACGACAACACGCTGCTCACGACAACACGCTCGCAGAGCTGTTTCCTCACTCACCTCCCCCTGCTTGCCAATCGTAATTCCGAGTTCCTTCTCCCAGAGGTCTTGGTATTTGTGAGCCCCTCCCCCAGTGCAACCCATCCTAGCAATGTCTTGGTGCAGTCCCTCGCTTCGGATGACACCTACAGCCTCCTCCATGAATCTAGTCTCGAAGCGAATGAAACCAAATTCTCCGCCCAATTTTCGGCTAAAAAAAGTCAACTTTTCGTCTTTCCTCCCCGTCTGCCCGAAGGCATCCTTTGTGTTAACAAAATTGTAGAACTTGCTCAATGCATTACGGGTCGCCGAAGTCACTGGAGAGGGAGAATTGTCGTCAAGAGACGGTGGATCGGTCGCGATACAGAAGCCAGAGTTCGTCTTCGTGCCGTGCTCTCCGCTATCTAGGGGCATGGAAGCGTTTCGCTGTCTCAGCAGGTGTTTGTTAATTTTTTTGTCCTTGTCACTCACACTATTGCTGCAAGAGAAGAGTGGACGATTGCGTGCGTGAGATGCGTAGGCTTGGGACTAGCGTTTATTCTTTTGCTGCAATTAGTTCTCACCTTCTCGCCCTTCCAATAGCAATTTTTTCGTCCTCTTCAACTCTGGTCCCATCGCTGACATTACTATTGCTCCGACTTCGCGTCTCGTGCGGCGAATCCCCAAAGTCGGCCTTTTTACTATCACTCGGGTAATCCATTCGCTCAAAATAAATTAGCTTGCTCAAGCTACCCCCCACGTCCATGCCAAAAATGTCACCAATGTCTACCAGCTTGGTGAGCTGAGCAGACTCCCACAACAGTGTGTTTCCCTTCTTCTCATCAGCAAGGCTTTTCAGTGAATCACTGCTATTGTTGCGGCTCCCTCGATGAATGATATTTTCCCACATATACCGCTGCCTCTTGGGCGTCTTCTTAGATTGTTGTAATTTGTTGTTGTCATCTGAATCTGTGCTCTCAGAGTCCGCCTTGTTGTTGTCAGGGGGAGGAGGGGGAGGAGGTGGGGGGTCGTCAATCGTTGTTTTTTTAGATAATCTCTGCATTGAGAGTATTGACAGTACACCACCGAGGAAGAAAAGCACGTTGGTAGTAGTCACCGAGGTTGTCATGGGGAAAGAGGGGTGGGTATGAGGGGGTGTGAGGGATAATGAAAACCCTGAGGGAAGGGAGAGATTGTGCTTCCTTTGTTTATATTTGAGTAATTATAAATGTATCGCGAGTACCAATACTTGATGTGGGCTTCACGAATGGGGAGAAAAATGTGTCCCAGTTGAATATTTCACATCCGAAATCCGAAATCGTCACCGGGAGCCGAGAGAGGATATAAAACAACCAACGCATGTTATTTCGAAGAATTATTTGACAAAAATATGGGAAACTCCGTCAACAGCTATGAAATGTCCGTCTCACAAGATGAAATTTCGTCGAATTATCTTGGGGACTGGGATACCCCTGACTCTTTGAATTCTCACTCAGAGCCAACTACTCTGACCCCAGCCATACAACCTCCTCATCTGGGAGGATATCCTCGTAACGGAGGAACGGCGCCATTCAAAGAGTTGTCTCCCGTCTCTCTACGCACCAGGTCGAAAATTGCTGTCAAAGGCAACACAGCAAACAGCAGCGTTTCCGTCGTTGGCGGAAACGTGCGCAGGACTCCTCCCCCACCTGCCACATCCCTTTCCGCGAGTTCGAGCTCGGATTTTTCAGATGACTCGTCTTTGAGCCCCGCGTACGCAAAGGGTGCCTCAAAGGGTGCCTCCCAAAGTAGTCCGTTCTCGTATGATTGTGATTACAACAATACAGTATTGAAGACAGTAAGGTGAGTGAAAAATAGTTTGTTTTGCCATGATGATTTCTCGACACTAACGGCACCAAATAATAATTGTACACAACTCGCGTAGGATTGGCGACAAGTTGTGCCATGTCGTGGACGAGGCAGCCGGAATTTTTGCCTTCCGCCTCTTGAGTGAGAAACAGTGCGATAGGTGAGTATGAAGAGTGGGAGTGATGTCTTTCGTCTTGCATCTTGCATCTTGCATCTTCCGTCTTTCATCTTTCATCTTGCGTCTTGCGTCTTTGGGATTTTTAACGCTCACTAACCAACCTCTTAACCACAACAACGAAATACCACACAACGCAACATTTCAAATTCAGCATCATCAAAATTGCAGAACAACACGTCAAAACCTCAAAGGGCAGCAATTGGCGCAAGCTTTATACCTACACCAAGGCTGACCTACCGTGCAGTGAAGTTAAAGAGCTGAAGCTTATCGCCAAAACTCTAGAAAAGTCTATCAACCAAACCATCGCAGACTTCTACGGCCACACTGATTACACGACACTGCACCCTCGCACTTGGAAAGAGCCGCATCTCCTCAAATATGATGTCACAGGCGAATTGAAGACTCCACACAAAGGCGTAGAGATGCACTATGATGGCTGTGATGTCACTTGGCAAATCATGCTCTCCAAGGCTGACGACTATGTAGGAGGAGGTGAAGACCGCGAAGAAAGCGAAGACCGCGAAGCCCTCGCTTTTACACTGCTTGCCCTCGGTTTTCTCCACAGCTCCCTACTAACCCACTTTTTTCCCTGCTGCAGGCACTTTTTTCCGCGGAATCAAGAAGACGGTGAAAATCGACGCAGGTTGGGTGCTGGTGCATCCAGGAGAACTGTTCCACAAGGGAGTCGACATTACTCAAGGCATGCGATACCTCTTAGTTTGCTTCACAGATGGTATGCCTCTGGATATCAAGGATGACAGCACGGGAGGCGACGAAGAGTGTGAAAAGTATCTTGACAATATCGTCAGAGTGTAGGTTTTCCTTTTGAGAAAACCGCCCGCCACGACCGACACTACCACCACAACCAATTATAACTCCAATTTTTCACGACATGTAAACTAGCTCGCACCAAACTTAGTTCTCTTTGAAACAATACATGACAACGAAATTATTGTTTCGATTTTGGGTCTTTTGGCTCTTATTTGTGCCATTTGCGGGCTGTTCACTCCGAAGGTCCCAGTGTCAGGCAAGGAGGGGAAAATTACCTTTCCTCTCATATTTGTCAAAATTGTCAAAACAGCTCAGAGCAGGAAAGAGGAATTTTCAAAATTGCCATTTTCGTTTATTTAAATACCTTTTTGTAATACAAATTTCTTTCATAATTTTAAATTAGGATATAAAATCATTTTTTGAATCAAAAAATTTCAAATAATTTTCTTAAATAAATTATAATTTTATGTATTTAAAATTTTTAATTTATATTATCAAAAATAATAATTATAATTTTAACAAAATTGAAAACTATCTAAAATACAAATTAATCATGAAATACATATAAATAATATAATTAAAAAAAATGTGTTCCAAAAATATATTTAGGGAAACGAAATAAAAATTTATATTGTTGTGGTAGGAAATAGCGTTAGCACAGAGATAGTTATGGCCCTTATCTTGTGTTGTGTGTTGTGTGTTGGGTTAAACGTTTTAGGAGACGATTACGCACACGCATTGTGCATAAGGTGTTGTCAAAAGGATGCCAACAAGAAGAAAGCCACTCAGACGATCGAGAACGACGAACGAACAGCAAACACACACAAGAACCCAACGGCGGAAACTCAGGACGAAAAGACAACACGCACGACGATGACAAAGAGAACCAAAACATCTGCTCAAACTAAACAAGATAGAAAACCACTGATTTTTTGAGCGCTGCCCAGCTGCCCTCTCTGTCCAACATCGAAAGAATCTTTCAAAGAATCTTGATACAAATTCAATAATATTTTAAAATAATTGTCATGAAGGTTAATTTCGACAAGCTTGTGTCCCTGATCAAGGTTCATATCCTCTTTCCGATCTTCTTTGGGTTGTGCGGAGTGACTCTTAAGCTTGGAACCATTGTGTATGAAGGTACCTATCCCAGGGATCCTGAAATCAGTTTCTTTGTTTGGTGTTGGAAATTGATGAACTGTCGTCAGATGGACTGGAGGAGTAAGTTTGCGAGCGAGCGAAAGAAATCGAACTCATCATTGCTAAGTGACAGAGTTGCTTCTGTCTTTCGGTCTTTTGCAACTCAAAATCATCTCTAACACAAAATCAATCACGCACCCACTTTCCCCCTTCTTCTCGGTATGCGCAGAAGATTTCAAGGTCCCCGTTACTTTAATGTTCATAATTAGTCTTGTAATTCGGATCAAGAGTAGGGGGTTCCAGCAGCCAGTAAAGAACTACACTCCGATTGAGTTGGCCAAGATGGGCGCGAATGCTGTAAAGAAGACAGCCAACTCCGGCAAGAAGAAGACGAAAAGCAGCTGAAAAATAATGGATGGACACAACGCACAGGATATATAATAATAAGCAAGGTAAAAAGTAGATGATTATACGATGAGCTAAAAACACCCATTCCTTTCTTTTCTTGTGGACTTATACTCACTTTTTTTAACCCTACCCTCCTCACCTTCCCCATCATCCAGCCCTCACTACCTCAGCGACTCGCGACCCTCCCTTCTCAGGCTAATTGTTTGGCACACTCCCCCCTCAAGAACTCCGCAACCCGTAAAGTCTCAACGGCCTGGTCAACGCTGGCAACCCCCTCCGCAAGACTGGCATCAGCACCGACACAAGCCAGACTCACACGTTCTTTGACTGTTATGTAATCAGGATCCTGCGTGAAGAAGTAGGGCATCGCATCAGGGTACCTTTTCTCGAGTACCTTAACATTTGCGAGGTCGTCCTCATCAGGCATGGCCCAGCGAAATGTTTCCGAGCCAGTCTTAGCGTCCGTCACTGTCGCCCAGCTATCGGTCCCACCACAACGATCGGCAGCGACAGATACACCGTTCACACCCTTCCCCTTCTCGGTCCAAATGGTGAACTTAATCTTGTCGAAATCGGTGAATTCCTTCCCGCTGGGTCCCTTGAGGGTTTTGATAGAGCTGAAATCCTTGTCAACTTGGACTTTTTTGATGTTCTCCACGCTGACATCATAGAAGCTCACAAGCAGGCACAGTTCGTGGATGGCCATGTTCTTGAGCATTCCCTCCGCGTTCCGCTCGAAGCACTCCCCCAGGCTCTCGTCAGAAGGCTCGTAGGCGTTGTTGCTGACAAAGGTCACCATGCTGTTGGGAGTGCTCTCGGCAGCCTCCCTGACCTTGGTGACGTACTTGCAGACATTCTTGTTGTAGCCCATCAAGATCGGGACATTAGCGGACACAGCCAGGCCGCGGATCCCTTCCAACTCCTCGACAGTGGGGGCGCCCGGCTTCTCCAGGTAGATGGTTGTGCAGCCGGCTGCAATTGCCTCCGTCACCAGATGGGGATTGTCAGCAGTGCGCCCGGATATCAGGGCCAACCGGGGGCCCGACGCGGCAGGCAGTGCAGACAGAGACGAGACAAACGCGACGTCAGCTTCGACTTCCGCTTTCCAAGCCATGAAATCATCCCCTCCCGGACCCTTTGATCCATCTCCCAAAAACCAAGGTTCAACCACGCTCGTCAGAACACCACTCGGGCACTTTTTTTCGATGAGCTGCACCGCGTGGTACCATCCCATACCGCGGTTGGGCGCTCCGCAACCGACCAGCACGACTTCGGCTTGGTTGCGAGACACGGAGGCAAAAAGTGAAGATGATGAACCAAAATTACGCCGGGCCATAGAATGGGTCGCAAACGAAACGGGCTGACGAAAACCTCTCGCAAAGGATCGAAATAGCATGATGAGCACAAAAAAGAAGGAATAGTCGTGAAAAGTTCTCATAAAGGTTTTGCGACACAGCAAATCTAGTCACGCGGCTGGAACGAGAGTCGAAAAATCAAGTGGAGGGTAAGAACGACTATTCGGTCGCAAAGCATCCGAAAAACCCCAAACACTCCTTTGGGGTACGCTGGTCGCCGAAAATAAACATTGAGAGGCTCCCTCCTCCGTCTCCCTTATCAGAAATTCTCCTCTCTCCTTTCTTAACCTCCCTCCCATGACAATGACAGGGTCAGTACTGAATAAACAGGCTGTGCAGGTCCTCCTGCCTTTCCTCGTCGGTTTACTTGTATCCCGCGCAAGCAATTTGACAGATGACCAGATGTTGGTACTTGTCGTGATAATTTTCACTTCTCTTTGGATTGCTGATGGGAGAATTGGAGGTGAGTGCTGCTTTGACTGGATGAAGTGTTATCAATGTTTGTCAGTGTATGTCAATGGTTTTACTGTTTTCTCACCTATCCAAATCCAATCCAATCCAATCCAATCCAAAAATATATCCCTATCCTACAGCGACGGTGAAAGCTATAAAGAACGAGCCCCCCGCCAACATAATGAATGCTGCTCAAGTCTCAAACAGCAACGATGATGATCGTCGCTTGTCGCTCGACCACCTTCCGACACCGAGCAGGAAGAAACAGCGGACGAAGGAGCACAAGCGTCGCGACAAAAGCTCCTTGGACAAAGCAAAACAGCGGAGAAAGAGCGAGAACTCGCAACAAGAAGAACGACGGCGGCAACTGAATGGGTCCAAAAAATTCAAGAAGAAGCAGAAGAAGACTCTAAGGCAGGTTGAGAAGCTTGGCGCGTCGAGCATCGATCGCGACCACCCTGCAATCGTCCGCGACGAGAACGTTCCCATAAACAATTTGTGTATTTTCGATAAATCGAACATGCAGCAGGTCACACCCAATTCAGAAGGTAGGTCAAGCGCTAACACCACGGCTCCTCTCGCTCTCGCGCTCGCTCTCGCTCTCACTCTCACTCTCGAGCATATTCTCTAACTCACTTTCTTTCATTTCTCAACTTAGTCCCTATTGAAATCGAGAATGATTTTTTTGTTGGTAAGTTTTTGCTTCTCTTCAGGGACTCCTCTCCCAACTCTCAATCACCCTACACTGAATACTTTAGCACGAAACAGAGGCAATTTGAATTCCAGTTCCAAGGAAAATTCAAAAAGCAACCCAAAGAGAATGTATTTCTTGGCATCCAATTTGACAAACCGAGCAAAATGGGCATGATTCAGCGAACTCTCGTAAACCTCGCCCTAGCCTTTGTGAAAAAGATGAATAAGGGGTTTCACTTCAACTGCAAGCAGCAGGCTGACGACGCGGAGAGACAAGGGACGGGAATGTACGAGAAGCCGCACATCTCCTTTCCCTTGCAGACCGCCGTCGACCGCTTCGTTGTATCCAAACCGGGGGAGAAGCTGCCTGAGCTGGGGGGTGTGGTGTTTGAAGACGAGACGGAGGTCAAAAACCGGAAGAAGGGTGCGAGTGGAACTTTCAAGGGCTGGAATACTACCGATACATACACTCTAATCATTTGGAGCGCATATGCAGAGTGGAGCGACTGGAAAGTTGTAAATCTCCCTGGGGTTAGACCCTTCAGTATCGCGGCTTGCAACGGCAACCAACCAGTCAATTTTGTAGTGTATGACATGGACTCACCTCCCGACTCGCAACCCTCTGACAAGGTGAACCACTTCGAGGGACTAATGCGCAAATTTTTAAATATGGAAATGTACAACAAGGGAATCACGATAGGAGGAAGTGTCGAGCGTTTTTTGGTGGACGAGTACGACCGAGCGAAATCCCCCGACGATAGTTTTGTGGTTTCCAACTCGGACGATTCAGACGACAACGACGACAACGACAACGACATTGGCTCATCTTCGAACGACGAATTGCCAGACATCGAGGACGAAAGCGACAGCGACGGCGACGATAACAAGTCAGAAGAAGAGACGACAGACGACTTCACTACAGACGACCAAGTCCTCATCAAGGCTGGCGACCCCATTGTATTCCACGTAGACGGAGCCTGTATGACCAACGGAGGAGGCTTCGCCGTGTTGCAGCAGGGCTTCACTGCTGCAGACATCAACCTTGTCAGGGTCAGCCCGTACCCCAACCGGCAAAAGCGCGGTTCGCGGAGGCGACAAAAAGACGACAAGCTCTTGCGTAATGGAGATACTGTCTTGGTTCGTTACGTGCACACTAGCCTACGGGAAATGCGCTACCTGAGCACGCACAGAGGGTGGTGGCTCAAGTGGGTCAGCTCAGCGCCCAAGCACAATGGTACTTTCCGAATCGATGGTTTGGAGGACGGAGAATGTCTAAGTGTAGGAATGAGCTTCGTCTTGCGACACAATAGGTGGAACCAGTTCGTCGTCGGATGTTCTCCCACGAGCTCGGCCAAGTATGGTGGTCGATTGCTTGGCTTGACCAAGGAGGATGGCGTCGAGGAAACACAAGCTCCAGGAGACGGCAAGAAGCCTTGGATGCAGATCCTTCGGCTACAGGCGAACCACTCTAAGAATTTGGAGATTAATGGGACCGAGGTCGACGCACAATCGACGGCGGTCAACGACCCTGAATCGACATCTTTGTCGTCACAAACAGCAGCAAAATCAACAGGAACAGCAGCAGCAGCAGCAGCAGCAGCAGCAGCAGCAACCGCAACCGCAACCGCAACCGCAACCGCAACCGCAACCGCAACCACGACAATGCCAGCCACCAAAGATGAGAAAGACGAGGTGAACCCCAACATGCTATCCATCGATGTGCCTGCTTGGGTCGAGCTCATGCATCGGAGTGATAGGAAGCGTGTCCTTGCTTATGTTGTGCGGGCTCGACCTAAGGATAACGATGGCGAGGGTTTCATCAGCCTTAGAACGGGACGTGATTTGACCCCCATCTTGCAGTTGAGACGAACGGCCAGCGTGGCCAACAGCAATCGTCAGGTGGATGATATTGATAAGGGAAGAAACGCAAGGTAAGTCCATGGAAGAGAAATGAAAGAGTGAAATCCCAAAATTGTCCTGCCTCCCTGTCCTACTCCGTCTTGCCTTGTCCTACTCCGTCTTGCCTTGTCCTACTCCGTTTGCCTTGTCCTATTCCGTCTTGCCTTGTCCTATTCCGTCCTCCCTTGTCCTACTCCGTCCTGCCCTGTCTTGTCCTGCCCTGCCATACCCTGCCCTGCCCTACTCTCTGTTCTGAAATGCGCGAGCCCGTTGCAAAGACAAAGAGAAAGCTGCCACCTGTTTTCCATCACGTAAAAAGCGCTATCGAACCTTCGTTGGGCACTCGCTTTGTTCTCGAACCTCCCTGTCCTCTCTCGCTGCGAAACGATCGCATTTGCTGTTTTCCGTTTTCACTTGCTCTGTCAACCAACATCTCTTTCCATATAACCATTACCGTTGCACCTCCCTCCTTCTCCATCTCTCCATCCCAAAATTTTCGTACGAATTCGAAGTAGTTCCGAGGAGGACGATTCCGTCGAAGAACCAATCTATGTTGATGAGAATGATGACAGCTCTTCCTCGAGCGGCAGCGATAGCGATGATCCCTTCACAGATGAGCGAAAAGAGAGGATCACGAGAAACTCTATTGCGAACACGGCGATGTCGAGCTTCTCCCCAATAAAGAAACTTCCGAAAAGTCGCACTCCCTCAAGCTTGATTAGCCAGCCTCGCCAGAAATCCAAACGTCCATCGATAGCGAAAGTAACCGTCAACACAGCCAAACTTGTCGTCACCGGAGGGAAGGGGAGAAACCTGGCCCCTGCGAGCACCCGCTTCGAGCCTACCACCACTCCTCTCAGCGCTTTCAAGAGCAAGCTGAAAAACCACAAGGAGAGAAAAAGCGTAGAGAAATCATTTGAAATAAATCTAACACGCACAAACAACTGCAGTACGCCGCCTGTGTCTGTGAAAATTCAACGTACTGCTGACTCAGAGGACGATGATAACGAAAGCGGCCCCGAACCCCCCAAAGGCCGACCAAAGCAGAAACCAGCAGCACATCAGAACGCCCCGGATCAGAGCACGCGCATGCTCAGCGGTCTGATCGAAGAAATGAGCAATAATTTGGATGGCAACGACTCCTCGACGTTAGTCAATATTTTGTCCGCACAGATTAGATCCAAAAGTGAATTAGATGCCTGGTTCTTGCGTGGGGGCGCTGCAGAGCTGGGAATCGCAATCAACGCTGTTCCGATCGCAGACTGTGTCTGCGCCAGAGGCCTTTGGCAGTCACACTGGCGAGAGGAGTGGTGTGCTATATTCAACAGCTTCCTTGCATTTTATGTCCCTTTGTCGAAGAAGCCAGCCCTGGTGCTGTACTACCGAGACATTATGCTCATCCGCTGCCTCTCACAAAGTTTGAGGCACAGCCCTCTTCCTGGCCTCTCACTACTCGCCATTGAGACTCCCGGCAGGGTACACTACTTAGCATTCAGCAAGAGGAGCGAGATGGAGGATTTCGAGAGCAAGGTCAAGGCTTCCATAATTGAGGACGAGTCGATGTCATTGCCTTTCGCAACATCAGCATCCTCGTCAATGACTGAATCGACGGCTACCACCGCTACAAATCCCTCTCCTTCCCTGCAGAAGCGGTCAGGAGACGAAGGTGTGCAACAGCAACTACAGCAGCAACAGCCTCAACAGCAGAACACGCCTTCCTCCGATCCTCGGGAAAATTTCGTCCTAAAGAGTGGGCAGTGGGCATCGGCAAATAAGAGCAATCGTCGCGTTGTTTTGAATGCCCGGAAGATGAAATTCGACGGAAGCAGCAGTTTGTCTATGAGCTGCTTTGATCGTCTTGCGGACGACGAATTCGTCGAGAGAACCCCACTTCTTGGCGCCGCAGCCAATGCGACAGCTGACACCATCTCCGGCGCCACGACCTCAGCCAATGGCAATGCCACAATATCTGCTGGCGCTGCCCCCGGCGTCGTTTCCGGTGCCACTGTCATCTCCAACCCTCCAAAAATCACCAACACCCCTTCTTCTTCTACCAACATCGCTAATAACGCTGATGCGACACTTTCGATTGCTGTGTTTGTAGAGAATCTACTGGTTCAGGCACTTTCGTTATCCCCCGACTCCTCTCTTGACGAGTTGATCCAATTTCTCAACGCGGCATCCTGCTTACGGTCGATAAACCTACGAAAAATCAACTTCGATTCGGAGGAAGCTGTTTGCATCTTCGTCAATTTGTACCATGCGCTGCTTCAGCATGCCTTACTTTTGCTTGGACCCCCAAGCAAAAGCAGCGTCACCCACTTCATGCGTTGCGTGTGTTATGAGGTGGGTTGTGATGTGTTTAGTTTAGCAGAAATCGAGCATTGCGTCCTTAGGGGCAAGACGACTAGTTTGCACAACGGAAAACTTCCATACGTGACGCCTTTAAAAACTTCTAGTAGCTTCACCAACTTCTACGGCTTAAGTGCTGTTGACGCTAGAATCAACTTTGTGTTGAACCATGGATTTATAGGCGAACGGAATACGGTGCCGATTTTGCGTGCTAATAACCTGCATTCTCAACTCAACAAGACTAGCACCGATTTTATCCAGCACATACTAGCCATCGATAGCACGAAACGAGTGGTTGTGCTGCCAGAAGTTTGCAAGTTGTATAGATACGACTTTGGCGACGGTGGTGTCATCAGCATATTGAAAATGGCGCTGCGATTTTTGGACAGGGACAAATGGGAGGCGCTTAGCTGGCTTTTGGCCGACGAGGAGAGGGGGGTCAGTGTGAAATACAAGTCGAACACGTGTGCATTCGTTAATTTTCTGGCTGCAGACATCGTGCCCGTTGAACAAAAAACGATATAGAGTAGTTCTTACATTAATTGTCGTAAAATGTGCCAGCTTTTCTAGTATTTTTTTCTCTGTTTTAGTTTCGTTCACTACGAGGACAACGGTACCATATCAATCAAGATCGCTTTTATTTAGCATCCTCATTTTGGACCTCATCTTGTTGTTTGACCTCATCTTGCTTCGCCTCAGCTACTTGCAGTTTGAGAGCATCTATCTCCCGTGCCATTCTTTGCTCACGGGGAGATAGTGGTGGCGACGGTATTGGTGTTGGTGGAAGCTCCTCACGCCCAGCAATGTAATCGCAAGCCTCTACGATGTTATCAAAAACGTTAGTCGGCGAGATCTTTTTGTTGGTCTCATCCTTTGGGAGAAATTTTCCTGTTCGCACCAACATAGCATCCATTCCGCAAGCTATTGCGCCCCCAACATCGTTGAACAGATCATCCCCAATCATCACGCATTCGTTTGGTTGTGCAGATTCGTCGATGGAGGATAGAATGGAGGTAAAGAATTTCTCGCTTGGTTTGCCTATAATCTCACAGGTGGTGTTTGCAGCTGCCTCGATGGCTGCAATGAAGGCACCTGGGCCCAGAGAGAGCTCTTTATCGTTGTCTCTGAAATAATTTGCTCGATGAATTGCCACGAGTGGGCAAGGCTTCGATTGTGATTTTCGATTCATTATGAGCCGGAAGGCCCTGTTGAGGGTGTCATAATTGAATTCTGTCGGTGCAAGGCCGACCAAGACACAATTCTTATCGCTGTCTGTCTTTTGGTCAATATCGCCAAGGGTGGCTGTGAAATCTCCAGCCAAAAGTTCGGGGTCAATGAGTGCCAGAGGTACAAGGGAATTTGACTTCAAGTATTCGAAAGTTGCAATTGCACTGGTTACCACGTGATCGTTAGGAACAAGTTCAGCGTCGAAACCATTACGACGCAGGTGTTTCAACAAAGTCGACTTCGAAGACTTTGAAGTATTTGTCACGAAACGAACTTGAATTTTCGCTTGCTGCAGCGTTTTGATTGCTTCAACTGCATTGCTAAATGGGACACCATTCTCATCGTGGACAGTGCCGCTCAGATCGACAAGAGCATATTTGTATTTCGGTGCGAAGGAGTATTTTACTGCGGTGCGCGGCGTTGTTGTCGGGTTGGTCGGGGTTACCGGGGTTGTCGGGGTTGTCGGGGTCTCTTTCACCTCAGACATTTAAAAGGAACGTCAAAGGGGGGTAAGGGACAATGAGATGTTTGCTGTGTTGTGCCCGGGTAAGCGGCAAAATGCAGGAGGTTACTCCCAGATGGGGGAGGATGATAATTGATTTAAAGTAGCCGGGGGCGGATGATCTGTTTGTTTGATCGCAGGGCGGAAGATTAATTTATGACAATCAATTTCCGCTGTGTGGAGGCTGTTTCAGATTTCCCCCGAAACCCCGAAAGTGTTAAAGACAATGATAAGACACTTTAGCTACAAAAAACGCAATACTACAGCTATTATGTCATTTTCTGTACGACCAATTCCCCCAATGACCATCCTAGCTATTTTCTCGCTGATATAAATATGAAATAAACCCCAAGCAATCTTCTTTGATGATGTTCATCATCGCCTAGACCGCCTTTCCATCAAATACTTTTTCGCTTTCTCAATGTCGTTGATACTGTAGTCGCCCTCTACACTATCCCCGCTATCATCGAGACTGTTACCAATCATGCTGGTGTTTTCAGGGCTCCTCGGCTGCTCGTTTTCCCAGCCAACATCATCCCTGAGATTAATTCTCGACAAGTTATGGGCAAAGCTGCTGTCCATCTTATCGTTGGCAAGCGAAATTGGAGAGCTAAACGTCTTCTGCGCAGTGTTGTGTGAACGATGCTCTTTGCTCTTTCTAATGCTTGAAGCTTTGGCAATAATGCTGGTGCTGGCCCGAACACTGCTGTTGTATACATCAATTTGACGATAAACTCCCATTTCTTCCTTCATGACACTCAGCTGATCTTCCAGCAATTTCACTTGCGTGAGTAAGAGCGAATTCTTTTCTATTTCGCTATCGAGCCCGGCCTTTAATTCAACCAAGCGATCTTCCCTGTCCTGGCGCTTTTTCTCGCTCGCAGCCCAGTCGCTGACAGTTTGTTCCAACTCCTTCCGAAGCTGCTTCAGCTCCATCCCAGCGACCATGTTACCCATCTCATTCTTATTCTCATGTAGCGCAGTGATCTCGGCCTGAAGATTTGATATGATGCGTTTTTGCTCCTGCTTGTGGCTCTCGCTCAATTTCAAATCGCTCTCCAATTTAACAAACCTGTCGTTCATGTTCGCGTTTTCGAAATCTTCCTTCTTCAGTTCTCGTTCAGCCTCCTCCGCGACACTCTTCCACAGTTTCTGTTCGTTCTCAACCGCCGCTTTCTCAAGTTTTAGCGAATCTAATGCAGCGGATGCCTTGTCGTGACTTTCCCTCAAAATTTCAAACTCTTCTTGGAGGCTCAACAATTTTTTCAATGTCTCTTCCTCGCCTTCCCTCAGATTATCCAGTGCACGACTTTTGATTTCACTCTCTTGCAGCGCGTTTTCAGACACGGTTTCAGCACGTACTTTTTCTGCTAGGATTTGTGCGCACTTCTTCTCCGAGTTTGCGAGTTGTTGTTCCACCCTGTCAGCCCTTATTCTCTCCACCTGGACCAAATTCTGAAGTTCGACAATGTCGAGGGTCAACGAAGCATTGTCGTCCTTCTTTCGCTCCACTGTTCGTTCGAACTCTGCGCTCTGGGCGGTGGCATTGAGTTCGCCTCTCTTTGTCCGCTGAATTTCGACATCTTTCGCTGCTATCTCGTCCTCCAGCCGTTTGATGGAGGCCAAGTGCGAGCCGATAGTAGATTCTAAAGCCGCTACTACGGCGGCCTCTTTCTTGGCGTTTGACAAATCGACTACAATTTTCCTCCTTTTGTCCGCTTCCACGCTAAGCTCGTCTCTGAGCTTGGAAATTATAGTCTCGTAAGCTTCCTTTTCTCGCTTAGCCTCGAGCAGCTTGCTCTCGTTCATTCGTTTCTTTCGCGGCGATTCGACATGCATGTCGTCCAGATCGTAACTGTATTCATCCCCCCCGTGCTCACCGTCGTCGAGCATCGAGTTCCTCATCGCAGACATTTGTTTTCTCAAGATGGCAACCTCGTTCCCGACCCCAACCTCGCTCTGGAGGGTTTCAAGTTCAGTCTCCAGTCTCCCAATTCTGTTCTTAAGCTCTTCGTTGTCGATGCTCAATGAATCGTTCAGTCTCTTGAGCTTTGTGCACTCGCTCTCGCTGATTCTCTTCATCTTGGAGACTTCTAAGCTACTCTTGCGAATAGTATCGAGCTCCTGTTCAAGGAGTTTTTTGCTGTTGACCATTATTTTGAGCTGGTTGTTTGTGGCCTCCACAGTCTCGTCCTTGGCGGTGGACGCCTGTTTGATACTGAGCATTGTTTCACGCAGAACCTCGTTCTCAGTTTTATGGCTCAAAACCTCCTCATTGAGATTAGTAATGGTGTCATTGAGGCGTTTAATGTCGAGCTCCAGGGTAGAGTTGCTCGTGGTCATGTCGATCTGCTTCTGACGGGTCTCGGAAAGATCAGCTACAACCTTCGATAATTCGCTTTCCAGGTTCTTCGATTTCTGCACGTAAAACGAAGTTTGTTCAGCCTTTTCCGTGAGAGTATCGATGTCACCTTTGAGTTTCGAGTTGAGGGATTCTGCGAAGAGCAACGAGCGGAGCGGAGCGGGGAGCGGAGCGGAGCGAGGAGTAAGGAGCGGAGCGGGGAGTAAGGAGCGGAGCGGGGAGCAACGAGCGGAGCGAGTCGCGCGAGGATTGTTAGCTAATTTGAAATGCGTAGCAATGATAGTGCGGAGACTAGCTCCATGTAGCTGCTATAGTAGCCGATAAAGGAACGGAATAGACGCATTTCCAGCCCGTCGCTTCGCTCACCCTCACAACTTCTCACCTAACTCGTCGGATTTTGTTGTGGCATCTGTCAGCGAGTTTTCTAGTTCAATCGTTTTGTTGCGAGAGGAAGATAAATCACTGCTGGTCTTCGTCAATTCTTTTTTGAGGGCGTCTGTCTGCTTGGTGATTGTCGCGTTTTCTTTCGTTTGGGCATGGATCTGGTCGGCGAGGGTTTTATTCTTGAGCTCTGCGGCTTCTAGGGTCGTCTCAAGTGACTTCGTTTTTTCATTCAACATATTCAACTTCCGGTCACTTTCCGTGAGAGCCTCCTCAGAGAGTTCCAGCTTGCGGTTGGTGGAGCGCGAATTTGTGGTTAAAGTCTCGATTTCTGAGTTTATAGAGTCGATTCGCGACTTGTTGTTGTTGTTGTCTTTTGTGAGCTTCTTGTTGGCACGGAGGAGGGTATCATGGTCGTTTTCGAGTTGGTTCTTTTCACTTGAGATTTGCTTGATTTTTGCTGCGAGCGAGGGGGGGGGGGGGGGGGAAAGGGGAAAAAGGGGAAAAAAAGGGAAAGAGGGGGGAAAGAGGGAACAACAGGGAAGAGGAGGACAACAGGGCAAAAAGAGGAAACA
>Ga0115555_1000878_pt1 | contig 20713 bp, 10 predicted proteins | sample COGITO_mtgs_1104_2_FD_87285 | JGI IMG/M metagenome (GOLD analysis project Ga0115555, IMG submission 87285) | Pelagic marine microbial communities from North Sea - COGITO_mtgs_110407 | ecosystem: Environmental > Aquatic > Marine > Epipelagic | place: Germany:Helgoland, sampling site Kabeltonne... | reverse complement strand
CAAACACAAACACAACAAGTCCCTCTCGTGTGTCACGGCCACAGTCGCCCGATCGTCTCTTTGGAGTATTCCAAAGAGACACCCGACGGGACGTTTCTCGTGTCGTCCTCGAAAGACGGGAAACCGATGTTACGCGACGCGCAATCGGGCGATTGGATAGGCACGTTCGAAGGACACCGAGGCGCGTGTTGGGACGCGACGTTGAACGCGCCAGCCACGCACTGCGCGACGGCGAGCGCGGATTTTTCGGCGAAACTGTTCAACGCCATCACCGGGGATTGTTTACACACGTTTGCACACAAACACATCGTCAAGACGGTTTGTTTTAGCACGTGCGGGACGAAATTAATCACCGGCGGGAGCGAAAAAGTTGTCAGAATATTCGATTTACGAAAGTTAGAGTTAGATAGCAAGAATAAGGATAAGGATACTATTACTAGCATAACGCAACCGATGAGCGAGTTAACGGGCGCACCGAGCCAAATCAAAACCGCTCGGTACATATGTAACGACGAGTTGATTTTGAGCTCGTGTTCGGATAACCCGGATTTAAGAGTGTGGGACGCGAGGACGGGGATCATAGCGACGACGTTGAAGACGGAAAACGCGGTGACGTCGATTGAAATTTCCGAGGACGGGAAGTACATAACGACGGCAGACGGGAAGAACGTGACGTTGTGGGACGTCGGGTCGTTCCGACCGATGGAGACGTGGAAGATGAAGTATAACATGGAATCGGCGTCGGTGTGCATGAAAGAGGGGAAGTTCGTGTGCGGAGGAGAGGATATGTGGGTGCACGTGCACGATTGCGCGAGTGGAGAGGAAATCGGAGAGCCCGGGAAAGGACATCACGGGCCCGTGCATTGCGTTCGGTTCGCCCCGGACGGGAAGAGTTATTCCAGCGGGAGCGAAGACGGAACGATTAGGATTTGGCAAACGCCGGCGAAGAAAGGATGATTTCTCTATCTTAATAAACTAAATACGTATTACAAATCATTCATTCGTCATTTTGCCGCGAATTATAAGAAGAAGACGAAGAAGACAGATAGAAAACCAACGGCGATTTCAACATCGCCATTTTGGTTTTATACGTCGGATGAACAAACTCTTCCGTCTTTAACGCGAGCAGTTTTTCGACGACGACCATATCTTCTTCGACGACTCTACCTATCGGCGTGAACCCAGTGTCCCATTCTTTATGATTCTTCGTCGCGATTAAGAAATCGTCTCCCCCTCCAGGTATGCTACCAAAAACGCCGCGATCCCACGAGAACGAATCCGATGCGCCTTCCGCGCGCTTGCCGAAATTCCCGCCAAGTTTGCCTATACCGGCGAACTTGCCTTGTACGAGCCCATAGGCGTTCTCCACGCGATTAAACTGACACTTGGATGCGCCACAAAATGAATGTCTCGCGCACGCGCCGGTTCGTATGGTTTCTCGAACGAGTTCGGAAGATTTTGGCGCGTTTTCGGCATCCAGTGTGATCCGAATCGATCCGCGCCGACGCTCGCTGCTCTTCTCGTCGTACCATTCAACGTGTAACTGAAACTCGTCGTCGTCGAAATCTAACGTTTCGGGATTGTTTATCTTCATCTTGGTCATGCCTTCGCACGCGCAAGGACACGATTGGGACATAAAGGACGGATTCGCGTCGCACTCGCCGTCGCACGCCCACATCGCGCATGAAGGATTCGAATCCGCGCACTCGTTTTTGTTCGCGTTATCGCTACTGCTTCTAGTTCTACCGCTACCACCATTACTACTCCTACTACTCCTACCACCACCGCTACTAGTCTCGCTTATTTTATATTCGTCGTCGTCGTTTTCGTGCTTGTTTTTTCTTCTCCGTTTACCGAGCCATTTGGCATCTTCGATGACTACTTCGTTACTTATACTATTACTTTCGTCGTGCACGGAAGCTATGCTCAGTCCAGACCGCTCGGTTAAATCGGGAACTTCCGGTAAAAATCCAACGAGGAGTGCGAACCACGTGCACATGACAATCAAAAGAAAAATGACCACCGGTGCAAACGCCGCTCCGCCGCAATAATAAAACAACCCTTTCCTCCTACGTTTCTTATTCCTCGCCAACAACCGTTCTCGCGCCTCAAATAACGATTTCCTTCCTTTCGACGGCGAACTCCACGGAGAAATCCAAGGCGATAAGATTCCGCCTCCTTTCCGCGTCGTGCTGCTTGAAAGTGATACCCACCGCCTGGCACGGCCATTGTTCCGTTTTGAGGCGAGTTCTCGCAGCGCTGCAGCTCGTTGAGCGGCGCGACGCGGGGAAGTTATTATACTACCGTCTTTCCTAAACGAGGCGGCGGCTTCGATATCCCTCGCCGCTTTCGTCGCCGCCGCTTCAATCGAAACGCCGCCGCCCATCGCCGCAGATTCCGTCTTAGAAGAATCTTCTTCGTCTTCCTCCTCCTCTTCCACCGCAATCTCCTCCGGCTCCGGAAAGTACGTCAACTCTTCCTCTACCATACCCATGAGGTTCCATCCGTCTATTAACTTTGGCAACGACTGGTACGTCTTTTCCAAATTTTGCACTATTATCTTCTCAATCTGCTTCCCCATTCCGGGAATACTCACCGCCGCTAACCCTTCCACAATCACCGTCGTTTTCTCCTCGGGAAACTCCGGATGTCTCGCGAACGTCACTTCCCCCAAAACTTCCGCCGCCGTGGATATGTTGTTCAGACTTTGAAACTTTTGCGTAAACGGCGCTCGCCTTGAAGCCCCTCCTCCTTCAAACTGTCTGCTGTCTAAAAACTCCACCGCTTGGCCTTTCAAAACGGTTTTACGAATCATCCACGGTAAATCCAGCTGAGGCACGACTCGAGTCACCGTCGTTATCGTCTTTTTATCCTTCGATATGGAAGTCGACACCGTATCGCTCGATGTCGTTCCGGTTTCTCGCAGGGCGAATTGCTTAAACTCCTCCGTCTCTTTGATTTTCAGGTACGAGAGGCAGTTCATGTTCAGTGAAACGGAAAAGGTGAATTCGGTCCCTTTTTCTCCCGAAGTTGAAGAGGATCGCATGATTTTTTCTCCTCTTCTTTCTCTCTCTGCGTGTCTTCCGTTTTAATAATACGTGTGACACTATAAAAGGACTATCGGATGATGATGATGTTTGCCATTTTTACGAGACGATGAGAGATGATGGAAAAATAATGACGGATTGAAGCAGTTCAGAGGAGAGGGGCTTTATACACTACAGGGTGAATGAAGTACTATCTTGTTATTCCACACACAACAGTCAAAGACAAAGACAAACGCATATCATCATCATTTTCTTCTCTCGTCACCATCGACGCTTTCGACTGCGTACAGTAAGATTTCATTTAATCTGCCCAACATCTCCCGCGGATCGTCCATCGTCCCGGCGGCGACGCGAGCGTTGTCGTAGATTTGAAACGCGATGTCTTTGGCGACTTTTTGTACTTTTGAATCGGAGGATTTCCTCGCCGCGTTGATGGAAAGTAAGAGAGGATGTTTGCAGTTCACTTCTAAAGTGGTGGTTATTTTATCGGTCAGCGCGGTTAAGCGTGCGTTGACGGCACTGTCGCTGGCCATGCTGGCCATCGCGCGGTAGCGTCGCATGGCTTCCGGTTCGTGGCCGGAGAGTAAAGCCGGGGAGGAGACTAATCGGTTGGAGGCGGTGACTTCTTTCAGTTGGAATTGGAGGACGTCGCTGAACCATTTAAGTAAGTCTTTCTTGTCGTCTTCACTGATTGTAGTGGTATCATTCGCATCGCTGTCGTCGAGAGACACGTCGGCGTTTTCAGCTTCCACGCTGACGATAAATTTACCTTTCACGTTGCCCAAATGTTGCATGACGAATTCATCCACGTGCGCGTAGAGGTACAAAACTTCGTATCCTTTCGCTTTACACGCCTCTAAATACGGCGAGGAATCTGCTTGCGCTCTCGACGGCGCTACTAAGTAATAAATATGTTTCTGATCTGGTTTCATGCGTTCGATGTACTTCTCGAACGAAGTCACTGCATTAGCGTTGTCCGTCATCCCCTCTTCACTGTCCTCTTTTTGTTGATGTTGTTCTTCTTCTCCTTCTACTGGTGCGTTCTTCGTTTCGCTCGATTCAAAGCGCAATAACTCGGCTATTTGTTGCGTGTGGTTCGGTTCCGTGCACGCGCCCTCTTTTAAGAAAAATCCGCACTCTTTGAACCATTTATCGTACGCTTTAGGATCTTTCTTTGCGACGTCTTTTAGGTGTTTCAACGCTCTTTTCGTGACCACCTCGCCGAGTTTACGCAGCACCTGCGAGTCTTGCAACGTCTCTCGAGAGATGTTTAAAGGAATGTCCTCGCAATCCACCACGCCTCGCAAGAATCGCAAAAACGGAGGTAGTAATCCGTGCGCGTTTTTTTGAATCAACACCCTTCGCGAATACAACGCGATGCCGGAATCCACTTTAGCGTGCATACCTATCCCTCGTTCGGGATTTGTTTCCGGAAAGAAAATTAAAGATCGAATTGTTAAAGGCGCATCCGCTTCAAAATGCATTCGAAATGTCGGGGAATCCGTTGCTCCGGAAACGTACCTATAAAACGCCGTCGCTTGCTCGTCCGATACCTCGGAATGTTTCTTCATCCAAAGCGCGCCAATCTCGTTATATTTGTTCTCGTTAATATAAATAGGAAACGAAACGAACGCGCTGTATTTCTTCAACGTCTCCTCTATCGCCCATTGCGACGCGATCGTCTTGCAGTCCTCCTTCATGTGAATGACAATTTTTGTCCCTCTCGGCTTTGGCGCCTCGTTCGATTTACTGACGGTGAACTTCCCGGTACCTTCCGACGCCCACACGAAACTCTCCTTCCCGTTGGACGTGTGCACTTCAACTTTCTTCCCAACCATAAACGCGGAGTAAAAACCAACCCCGAACTTCCCGATGATGTTACTCGCCGCATCTTTACCTCCTTTTCCACCGCTCAAATTCTCCAAAAACTCCTTCGATCCGCTCTTCGCGATCGTCCCTAGGTTTCTCGTCAACTCCTCCTCGCTCATCCCGATCCCGTTATCCTCGACGATTAATTTCAACTCCTTCCCATCCTCTTCTTCTCGCGTGGATATCTTAATCCGAAACTCTAGGTCGTCTTGAACTCCTTTCAATCCGTATTCACTCGCATCTTTAATCGCCTCGTGTCTTCGTTTCTCCAGAGCATCCGAGCTGTTCGAGATCAACTCCCGTAAAAACACCTCTTTTTCTTGGTACAAACTGTTCGTCACGATATCTAACAAGCGACTGGTTTCCGCTTTGAACTCGTGCTCTCGCGTTTTTACATCGTCCTCGGGGTTCGTTTCAGACGAAGAAGAAGAAGCGGAAGAAGAAAAAGGAGCGAAACTGAAGAATCTGCTTTTTCTGGCAGCATTCCTCGCGTTTCTCTTCGCAGTACTACACGTCGGCTCTTTTCTCATCACCCCGGCGGCGACGACAGATTCCGCAGACGCATCATCGGCGGAACGATGAGACCAACGAGGAAAAGGAGGAAAAGGAGTCGTCGTTTCCCCCCTTTCCTGCGAGGAAAAAAGAAGACGACGAAGAGCAACGCTGCCTCGTCTTCCTCCTCTGTTTCTTGAGAACGAGAGTGAGGAAGCAAACGAAGCCATTAAAGGGGGGGACATTATTTCTCGCGTCTCTGCGCGAAAGAATCTTCTGTCGTTTTGTCTCCACTTTTTGTTTTCCAATTTTACTTCATTCTCATCACAGATACGAATACTACTCTAGAAGAAAGAAGAGGATGGCGAAAAGACCTCGAAAAAGCGGATCTGCTGCGGGAGGACCAGGAGGACCAGCGATGAGAACGACGAATACTGATTCAGGAGAGTATGTTCGCAAAAGGCAAGCGGAATGTCGAGGAGTGTTGGAAGCGTTGAACTTCCAATTCTACTCGCACGTGTGCGAACAACACAAGAATAACCCGAGGAAAAGTTGGGCCGAAGGATGCCAGGATTACGTGAAACACGTGAAAAAGTTGATGGTGAGGAGTTGATTCAGATCTCTTTCGTCGATTGCGGTTTTTATTCGCGCGCGCGTAGTTGTACCTTTTACTTTGTTTGTTTAAACTGACCACCACTCTCTGTGTGTTTCCTCTCTTATACAACAGAGCGACTTCAAAGACATTCTCGAAGAAGAAGAAGATCAAGGAGGAGAACAAGGAGACGCGAGAGAGAAGAACAATAATAATAATAATAATAATAACGACGAGGACGATTCCGATTCCGACGACGACGGACAACCGAAGACGTCTCTTTTTGGCGACTTGCCGAAACCGACGGCGTTTGGGATGGGCGCGAAATCGAACCCGTTTGCAGCAGGCGGCGGTAGTGGCGGCGCTCCGTCCTTGTTCCCGCCGGTGGGTGGAGCGAAGAGCGCGTCGAATAATCCGTTTGCCCCTTCCACGACAGCGTTTGGAGGAGGTGGAGGATCGACGGCGTTTCCGAAATTCCCGGCTGGCGGTGCCGCGGCGCAACAGGCGAAGGAAGAGGAAAACGACGAAGAACCGGAGCGACCGCCGTCGCCGTCCACGGCGGAAGCGACGGGTGAAGACGACAATGAGTTCGTGGACATGGAAAAGCAAAAAGTAAAACTGTACGTGAAAAAGGAAGCCTCGGAGCCGTGGGCGGATCGAGGGGTGAACAGGTTACAATTTAGAAGAGAAAAAGAAGGGGCCAAAGGCGCGTGTCGCATATTAATGCGAACATCCATTGGAAAAGCGGTGATTAACGCAAACTTATACGACAACATGAGCGTCACGTTCGCAGAGCAAAAGGATAAAAAAGACGGGTCGATGAAGAAAACCGGGGTGATTTTGACTATTTTCAACGCGTGCGAGAATAGCGAGAAGCAAATTGTGCTTCTCAAGTTAGGATCTCAGGAAGCCGTGGAAGAGCTCCACGGACTGATCGTGAAGAATACGAGAAAGTAACAACGAGAAAAGAAGAAGTATCTGGCTGTTTTTTAATGTCACCACCACCAGTACGATTGACACATATGTAGACGATAATTTTTACTCCTCCTCTTTTTCCTCTCGCTTCTCCCTTCTACGTTTATTCGCGCTCGCGCTCAACTCTTCCACGACTTCCCAAGCCGTCGCGCACGCGTCCCCACCTTCGTCGCACAAAGACATAGCCTTCTCCACTGCTTCGCTAATCGCATTTGCCAACGTTTTATCGCTCTCCTCGTCGAATTTAGACCTCTCCTCTTTGTTTGGAATCATCATCGCCCTCTCCAATATCCCTCGACTGTTCATCTCGCCGGTTTCAGCCTCGCATCCTAACGGCCCGCACGGATCTAAATCTTTCAAAGGGTCCTCGAACGGATCCACTCTTTTTGCCTTCATCGCGCGTTCTTTCAGCTCCTCTTCCGTAAGACCGACTTCGCTCATCTTCGGTATCCTTCTCGGCGGTTGCCCGCGCTTCGTCTTGCTCGTACTACTACTCTCGCTACTACTACTACTACTCCCGCTACGACTCTCCACGGTCCTATTCGTCCGACTCATCCCAGCTCGCATGGCTGCATCTTCCAACTCGTCCACGATTTCCCACGCCGCGCGGCACTCTTCTCTTTTATTACTAGTATTATTACTCCCGTCTCCTCCTTCTCGTTCCTCTCGTTCTTCTTTGCACAACTGTTCCGCTCGGTCGATGGCTTCTCTCAACATCAATCGTAACTTTGGTCGTTCCGGATCTTTCATCATCTGCTCCTCGTTTAAGAACGGTTTGTTGTAGAGGACATCGAACGCCAAGGCGGCGATTCTTGCTTGGTTCGAGGTTAGTGAAATCGTTTCCGTTTCCGCGTTGTCTTCATCGTCTTCGTCCTCGTCCTCTTCGTTCTTCTTCGTATTCGTCGCTTTGGGAGGACGAACCCTCTTCGAATTGTTCCTCCTGCTTAAAGACGACGACGACGGAAACGTCGAACGTCTTCTGGACGAGAAAGAAGAGGAAAGCGCCGTCATCGTTCTCGTCGTTCGAACAGCAACGGGGGCAACCGCGCGGTACATCGTCGTATCTCTTCTTCTTTGTCTTCTTCTTGGTGTTCTCACTTTCGAGAAAGATTTGAAAAGTGAAGAGAAAATCTCAAAAGGCGAGGAAACGAGAAAACGCGAGAACGACGGAAGCGAAGAGATGGATTTTTACAGACGATAACGACGAGTGTGTTTCATTTCAATGTAAACAATGATGAGTGTTATTACAACTTTACATTCCTCTTTCTCTCTCTCTCTCTCTGAGATTCTGAGATGTGGTAATAAAAGGAACTTAGTAAAGAACGCGCGCAAATATTTTTGTTGTTCTTTCTTTCTTTAATAGCCATTCATGGCGGCTGGCCCCCATTGGAATTCCGCCATCAAAGAGACGTGATCGGAACTCCACTGCGTGTTCGGTAAACCGCCGTATTTAGCTCGCGCATCTTTCTCTCCGGGAAGTTCAAGAAGTCCGACTGGGCATAACGTATCCTCGGTGTAGAATAAGTAATCCAAAGCGCCAAAAAAATCCTTCGTGCAGTTTGTAAACATCGGCTCCGCCGTTCGAGGGTCCACGCGGTCGCGCAAACGCTCGAGCGCTTCAGATTCGAGCAAGCGATTGTCTCTTCGTAAAGCGGATGAGTACGCCGAGACGAGCGGTAACGGGTGGGAGAGTTTCGAGGCTGGGCGCAAGATCCCGAGAGGATCTATTTGCAACTCCGGGTGGTTGTTGTCCACCATACCTCGAGTCAACAACCCGTGCGCGGCGGAACCGGGCGTGGAGTTGAAATCACCGCAGGCAACCATAGGGATCTCTGCCGAGGCGGCTATTTTTTCCAAACCTTTCAACAACGTGTGCACTTGCCAAAGCTTGACGTCGTTGTGGTCGGTGTTGGCGTGAATGTGCGTGTTGGCCACGCACAAAAGTTTCCGTTTTCCAGTTTGTTGCGTCTGTTGTCGCTGTTGCGAATCGAGAGCTTCCAAGACGACGATCAACGCGATGTTATCCTTCATCAATCGGTTCAAGGCTTCTTTTTTGGAGCCGCCGGAACCGACGAGACTTTCTGCCAACGACAACGCGGCTTTGTTAAACTCCACCTCGTATTTCTTAATCAACGCGAATTTATCCTTCTTGAAGAAAATCGCGCATCCGTCGATGACGTACTTCCCTTCCGAGAAAATCTGCGCCGTCTTCTTCTTATACACGGACGAATACCCGTATTTCGCCAATTCGCCTTGGAAAAAGTCTTCGAAGTGATCCGATTGTACCTCTTGCAAACACAAAATGTCCGCGTCCATTTGGACCAACTCTTTCAAAATATTCTGGCGTCGGAAGTACCAACTCAGCGCCCAAGGCGGGGCGTACCCGTACATCTCCGTCGTGCAATACACGTCCGCTAAAACGTTATAGGACATGACCGTAAACGAACCAGGTTCTACTGCATCGTTCTTTTGAATCGGGACCAAATTCCTCTTCGGAGGACTCGGCGCGGGAATCACCCTCGAGGTAACCACCGTCTCCGCCACCCCTCTCTCGTTCGGCGCCGGCGCTTTCGCGTCGCACGGCTGAATCTCGAGTTTTAACACGTGTCCAACATCTGTTGGTTTGACTAAATACGTTCTATCCGTAGACACTTCGATCCATGGAGGCACCGCGGCTGCTTTCGCCTCTTCCGCCGCCGAAGCATCTTCCTTGTTCAAGTTCTCGCGACTCCCAAATTCACCCTCCTTCTTTTGCTCGTTGGCCACGTTATACTTCGTCGCTCTGGTCGGTTGTCTCCTCTCCACCTCTTCCTCTCCAGTCGCGATTCTGTGACGCATCCACTCTCGCCATCCTCTCTTGAAACACTCCCCGTCGCAGTGGTACTGCCTATTGTGCACATTCTGCAACGTCGCCACTTCTGCCGGGTGCACCGAGCACACCGCCGTTCTCGACTTCCTCCCCGAGCGATACCACTTATATCGCAAATATTGTCCGTCGATGGCGTTTTCTCGAGGGATATCGTCCGTCGTCGACGTCCCGTCGCTTTTGCGCGTCACAATGTACGGGACGATCTCCACGCCCGCGATTGGGGTTTCCGTGTTTAACGTTGCGCGCGTGACGACTAAACTCTTAATGGAAGAATCACTCATCTTGATGACGATCGATCAATGGATTCTCAAAGATGATTTTACGAGAGGAGGAGGAGCTGCTGCTGCTGCTGCTGGTAATGGTGGTCAAAAACAACCACCACTGAAAGCGTTCAGATCTCTCAGAGCTCTCTCTCTTTCTCGAAACGTTCGTCTTTAACGTCTTCTCTTCCTTCAAAATTAGATTGCACTTATTAAAACGTTGTTCAACGTCTCGCCGATTCGATCAAATTCTCTCTTTCTCTCCTCGCCCTTTATAATAAAAGTTGCTTTAAAAAGAGAGAGAGAGAGAGAGAAGAGAGAGAGAGAGAGGAGAGGAGAGGGGCGTTCTCCCTCTCGCGCTCTCGTTCTCGGAATAATAATAATACGAATAATATATGTATCGAAGAGAACACTTGTGCCGCTTGTGTGCGTCTTAAAATTGGTACAAAACGAGTTTAGGGTTTAGCTAGGGTTGGAAACCCTAAGCTGCATGGAGCAGAAAAAAACAACACACACAACAACACTAAGAGTGGCTTCTTTGGAAGACGACAAACAAACGCACCGATGATGACGACGACGAACAACAACAAGAAGAAGCAAAACGCGCTCTTGTTGAGAAGATGTCTCGGTCTCGCCGTGCTCTTACTTTTCCTCTCGCTGGTGATTATGATCGTGGAGGATGTGTTTTATTATTCGTCGTCTGGCAATCATCATCATCATCGAGAGGATGAGGAGAGTTCTCTCTCTGTTTTCGGGGGTGGTGGTTTGCAGCACAGGAAGAGCAGTAATCACGGGATGTTTGTGGCCACTCCTGATTCTGATTCTTTATCTTCATTCGCGGGAGAAGGAGGCGAGGATGATGATGTTCGTGATGATGATGATGATGATTCTTTTTCTTCCTCCTCCTCCTCCTCCTCCTTGGGGTACGTGCGCGGGATGGTACACAACATGGACCAGTACGTGTATAAACACCTGTTCCACTCGAAATATTCGGAAACGCACGGCGTAGGAGAAGGAGACGACGACGATAACGATAATGAATTTTCCTCCTCTCATCATCGTGCGCGTCATCAAGAAGAAAAAACGTTGGACGAAACCACCGACGAGGTGCACCAAGAGGTGAAACTGTTGAAAGAGAAGATTGGTCCGACGACGACTTCGGTGAAGAAGCCGAACGTGAAGCCAACGGGGAGTTTGAGTAGACGAGAAAGGAGTTCGAGCTCTGGTGGGAGTGGAAGCTCGAAGGATTTAGCGTGTCGGTTGAGAGAGTGCGACGCGATTAGCGCGCCGTTCGAGTTGGGGAAAGCCTACGCGCAGAATTTTATCATGAGTAAGCAATCGACAAAGAGCGGGAATAACGTGAAAGTGCCAAAGTTTTTAGGTATTGAAGGGCAAAAGAGTCGACTGGCGAGAGGAAAATCGGACGCGTCGATTATGCACAAACAAGTGAAATGGTCGCATTTAGGCGGGTTCCCGAGTAACGCGGCAAAGTGTTTGCCCGAGAAGGACGTCGTGAGGCAAAATTTTGGGAAGATAAAGTCGTGCGCAGTAGTCGGGAACGGAGGCGGGTTGTTGTTGAAAGAGTATGGAGAAGATATCGACGCGCACGATGCAGTCATTCGGTTTAATGGTGGGATTACCAAAGGGTTTGAAAAGTACGTCGGGAAACGGACGACGTACAGGTTGGCGAATTTTGACCACTTTGCGTTTCACGAAGAGAACGTTGGAGGGAGTAAGGGTAGCAGTAGTAGTAGCGATGACGGCGACGAGGGAGAAGGGTCTGAAGAGAACAACGACAACAACATAGAAATTGCAGTCTTGCAGCACGTCACTCGGCCAGACGCGCTGACCAAATACGGCCAACTCTGCGAGAAAGGGTACTACTCCAAACACGGCGTCCCAACCGTCGCTTTACACCCGGACTTCCACTACTTTGTCCTCAACACGGTCGCTCGAGGCGGTCCTTCGAACGGCTTCTACGGCACTATCCTCGCCAACGAGATGTGTCAACGCATAACCCTCTATGGGTTCCAAAAAAATTGGAAAGGCACGAAAGTGAAGTACCATTACTACGACAAGATTGAACCGACGGATACCCAGGGCGCTCGAGACTCGAGCGAAAAGAGCAGGTTCGAACAGTACGTGAAAGAAGTCAACGCGTACAGCAGAAAATGCGCCAAGAGCGAAAGCTGCAACGACAGACGCGTGGATAAAGAGAACACGGAGAGAGATAAGATTGTGTACGGATAGAGAGAGAGAGAGAGATGATGCGATAGAGACTTTAGTAACGAGAAAATTACCTCGTGATAAATTTGGATAAACCTCCGCACAAAAAAAAATGTCCTCGTCGTCTTTACCGCCTTCGCTCCTTCAGCGGAGACACAACACCAATGGCGGCTTGTGCGGCAAAAGCGGCGGTTTCGTCGTCGGCTTCTTCGCCTTCATCGCCGTTCTGTATTACGTGAATAACGCGTACCAGATTCTCTTCATGAACCAGCGCGCGCGTCTTTTGTTCCCGAGTAGAGTAGGGGAAATATTTTCGTCCGCTGCGCAAAATACGACGACGAGCGTAAAAAAATCTTCATCTTTATTAGCGATGAATGTGAACGAGGATTACAAGATGAATCCGAATGATTTCGCGTGGGTGAAACGCTGCACGGAGGCGTTTTTACAGAGGGACGAGGACGGGGTGTCGTCGTCCGCGTCGTCGACGGAGATGACGTGCGAACTCTTCTCGCGGACTGCCCGAGAAAATATCGGCGCGTTTAGTTCGAACAGATATTTTCACGCTGTCAGTTTTCTAGGAGGAGGAGACAGAGGGGCGAGAAATCGACGAGTGCAATTAAAAACATTCATGCCAAAGTACGTGTACAGAGACGCGATGGCAAAATACACGGAGAAGAACGTGAAAGAGATATCGAAGATGAGCGCGATCGCGAGACGAGGAATCTTGAGCGAACGGAGAAGTTCTTTCTTGCGCAAGAGAAGCGCGGACGCGTCCGCCGAGAGGAGGAAGAAGGCGAAGAACGCGAGGCGGTTGATAGCGTCTTCGGAGAAGAAAAGTGACGATAAAAACAAGAAGAATAAGAAAGAAAAACTTCGGAGAATCATTGGAACGCACCATAAAACAGGGACGGCGTTGATGCGCGACGTGTTTGATTCGATTTCCAGAGAGTTTGAGTATAATTTTTTCAACTTGAGGGTCTACGAAGATTACCCCTATTTGCAGCCTGGCAATTTATCGTCTATTATCGACGAAGCGGATGTGATTTTGGACTATCACTTTTCAAAGCCAATTCCATCGTATTTCATAAACGCGGAGGATTGGTATTCAAGCGATCGTCGCGTGCGAAGGTTTAATAAGCAGCAAAGAGAGTGCCAATCGCTCGCTTCGTATTACCGAGGCTCGTATCGAATCATTCACCTGATTAGAGACCCTCGGGACGCGCTCGTTTCCGGCGTACTGTATCACATGCAAAATCCCGAGGACGAATCGTGGTTGAGAGAAATTCGCGTCGGCGACGAGCTTTTCAATAGCACTTCGTCGTCGTCCTACGTGCAATCGATTCGTCGATTGAAAAATCCCGTAGACGCCCTCGCGGCTGAATTGAAAATTGCCGACGACGAGCTTCGGATGCTCGGTTTAGCGGCGCAAGATTGCGAAATCGACATTCGCGCGATGAACATTCGCTTAGAATCATTTTTCGACGAATTAGACGATATTTTGCGCTTCTTAGAGTTTCCTGAAGAGGACATCGAGGAGATGGTGCGCGTCGCAAACTTGCACAACGCCAAGACGTGGGAGAAGAACGAGACCGAACATCACGTACATTTTACGAGTGAGAATCCTGATAGACACAAGTATATAGAAGCCATGTACGAGGAAGGTTTCGTGAATAAGACGGTGAGTTATTTGCGGTACGCGTTAGGGTACACGAATAACGCCTCGTCGGATGCGTTTCCAACGTTTGCGAACGAGCGGTAATGTTTTTTTTTTCACGCTCGTCGTTGAGCTCCATAGAAGAGTTGTGTTGTAATTATATTATCAATGAATAATTTTTGCTTTTTTGCTACATATTTTGATTTACATCTCTCGGTCGCCCATCGGAACACCGTTCGGTTGCGCGTTCTTGAGGATCCACGGATGTTCGGTCACTTTTCTCAAGCTTATTCTATCTTTTGGATCCTTCACTAATAATTGCGTGATTAAATCTCTCGCGCCCGCCGAAACGTGGTCCGGGAACCGTAAATCCACCTTACAGATGCGCTTGTACGTCTCCGAGTGCCCTTCCGCTTCAAACGGCGGCACGCCGACGAGAAACTCGTACGCTAACACGCCTAAACTCCACACATCCACCGCGTGATCGTGATCTCTTCCTTCCACCATTTCTGGCGGTAAATAGTCCAAAGTCCCGCACAACGTCTGCCTTCTCGAGTGCGGCGCGTGCACCGACCATCCAAAATCGGCAATTTTCAATTCGCCTTTAATCCCAATTAATAAGTTTTCCGGTTTGATGTCCCGATGTATCACGTGCTTCTTGTGACAATACAACAAAGCTCTCGCCAAAGACGCCACGTACGTCGCACTTCTCTGCTCCGAAAACCTCCTCGCTTTCTTCAACTCCTTATACAACTCCCCTCTCGCCGCGTACTCTAAAATCAAATACACTCTATTCTGATCGTAAAAATACCCGTACAATCTCAATATATTCGGATGCCTCAAGTGCGACTGAATCTCGATTTCTCTTCGTAATTGATGTTCCACGTGCGATTGTTGCAGTTGCGATTTATACAACACTTTCAAAGCGACTATGTATTTCGATTGCTTCTCTCGCGCCAGGTACACGTTGCCGAATTTCCCGCGACCGAGCGGTTTGCCTATATCGAAGTCTTCCAACTGTTTATGTTTTATTACGCGTTCGCATTAAAATTCGCGACAAGAAGAGAGAAAAAGTCAGTAAAACTTTCTTTACGCATCTACTTTTCGAGGAGGAGACAAAGTGATTCTTTTCGCCGTTGTTTTCCTACTAAAATCACCCTTCTTCTTCATCAAAATCGATTTAATCGAAAAAATTTAAATTCTAAAACGACAGACGAACAAAAAAAAGAGCATTTTCGTCCGTTGGAGAAATAATTTTTACCTGCCACCGCTTCTCCCCCGTGGTCGTATTCGCTTTTGTCGTCGTCGCAGTATCATTCAAAGAAGAAGGCATTACATGGTGATTGTGATGATGGTGTTGAGTCGTCGTCGTCGTCGTCGTCGCAGCACCACCACCACCCCGTCGAGTTGATTTCCTCGCGCCTTCGCGCTGACGATGATGATGATTTTTTTCCTCCTTTTCGTCGTCGTCGTCGTTCCCGGTGTCAGTAGGGGTGTTCGAGACGTCTCGGAGCTGCTGCTTCATCATAGTTTATAAAAGAGAAGAGAGATACACTTTAGTCTCTGCGACTTTAAAAAACGCAATCAATAACGCGTGTTGTAAATACTCTCTCTCTCTAGTCTCTCTTCGATGAGTAGATTATTAGAGGAGTAGGAGCAGTAGTATTCAGAGCGCAACGAAAACGACAAAGCTCGTGCGAGATTTTAAGTGATGCAAATCTTTTGTGTTTTTGTTTGCTTTCTCTCCTTTTCTTACTGGTTTTAGGCAAAAGTCTCTCTTTCTTGGGCACAACGAGGAAAATCGAATTTTGCCCTTTTTTCAAAAGTGTGAAATTTTGTTCTCTTCTGTCTTTCTTTTGTTCTCTTCTCGTTGTGCTTTCTTCAAAAGAGACCAAAAAAGAGGAGAAGATGGTCAAGAAAAAATTCTGTTTTGTTCTTTGACACACTTCACACTAAAGAGAAAAGGAAGAAAAAATTCATCACACTACGAAGGAAGAAGCGCTTTCTGAAGCGCTTTGAAAGTCTTCTTCTTCTCGAGAGGACGCTTCGTGCTCTCGAGTAAAGAGCTTTTTTCTTTTTCTATTATTGTTCTTTTATATAGCAAACAGTAGTATTCTTTGAGATGAGATGATGATGATGAAAAGTCGTTGAGAGAAAGAAAAGAAGACAAAATGCGCAAATTCTCTCGTTCGAAAAGCCTGACGATTCCGACGACTTCTTACGCAATGAAGACCTCCACACACATCAACGATTTCGAGGAAAAAAAGAAGAACACGAAAGATCAAGCGAATGAACTGGAAAGAATCGAAGCGATGACGTTTTGCGTCAGAGGAGGCGTTCTGATTAAATACGGGAGACGAGGGAAACCGCACGGGGCGGAGTTTAAGTTTTCCTCAGACGGGAGAGCGTTGGAGTGGCAAAATATAAAGAAGAAGACAAAGAAGAAGAAGACGAAGAACGACGAGAGAGAGTACGATTTTGAGAACGAGTTTTTGGAGCGAAATGGAGGTAAAGGAGCGTCCACGTCGAAGCGCGCGTCTTCTTTTTATAGCGGCGGGAGTAATACGTCCACCTTGCAGTTGCGCGACGTCGTCAAAGTGACGAAAGGAAGAGACTCGGCGATATTCGATCGGTTTCCGAATCTTCACGACGAGAAGTGTTCGTTCTTCATAGAGTACGTGGAAGGAGGAGGAGGAGAAAACGATGTCGTCGCAAATATAAAGAGCGGCGTTGCCAAGAATACCAAAGTTCGAACGTTGAATGTAGTCGCGGAAGACGAGCAGAGCAGAGACAAGTGGATGCTCGGCATCGAGACGACGCTGTTAATCGCAAAAGGTTTGTATTACTTCGACGGATCTTCTGGCGCGACGCGTTTGAAGCACGTGGGCGCGCTCGCGACGAGGCAACGGCAGAGCTTTCGAGTCAACGTGAACGCGAGCAAACACAGCGGCGACGTCGCGGTGGCGTTTGAAGAGAGGACGAGGGATTGCAGCAAGAATTTGTTTGAGAGTAAACAAAATTTCATCGCCAAAGAAGGGGAAGATTTTGGGAGCACAATCAAGCACATACGACAGCTCTCGCGTTTATCGCACGGGAGATTATCGGATGGCTTAGAAGTAGGAGGAGAAGGGGAAGATCGTTCACCAGTATCGCTGTTTTTGAAAGAGGATGTTCCCGAGTCCGAGCCATCATCGCACGACGCCTCGCAACCGACCAAAAACGCGGACGCGGAAGCGGACGAGTCATCGTCCATATTTTCGACAGAAAATTCGGTCTCACTTATCGGCAATTCACGCAGGGGGGCATCGTCCGAGGGGAGAGGTCATGCCTCGACCAGTCGAGAGAGCTCGGGGCAAATACAGAAAACCGCGGCGCTGAGCTTCTTGAGACCGAAAGATATTTACGTCTGGGGTAATTTTCAAGGCGAAGATGATGGCGAAAATACCAACTTACTTCCATCCATGCACAAAGGTTTCGAACATTTGGACCCGATTAAAGTCTCTGCTGGTCGGGCGCACTTCGTTGGCATTTCTAAAGGTGGTTTCTTGTATTTCTGGGGCGATAAGCAACGATTTCAATGCGGAGATGCCGTAACCACGGGCTTTCACGACAAACCAAACGTTTCGCACCCGATGAAATTATCGTTTCCTACGGATGATATCCATCGCACCGAATTCGTCGATTGCGCGTGTGGAGATGATTATTCTCTCGCACTGACTCGAGATGGCGAGATAAAAGCGTGGGGTGCAACCGGATGGGTCGAGAAAGGATCAACCGGGCGTGGAGGCTCGTTTGGAAGCAAGCGAATTATTAGCGTTCCGGTAAGTTTAGAATGTGTCGGGGCGCGGAAAGTAAGTAAAATCGCCTGTGGCCCTGTACATTGCGCAGCCATTTGCGATTACGGAGAGAGCGTTTACACGTGGGGCGAAGGTGTGTTTTACGCCTTAGGCCACGGAAACGATTCGCGAACGCTGGCAAAACCGAAGCGCGTCGAGGCGTTGGTCGGGAAGACGGTGACTGCGATATCGTGTGGCGCCTGGCATACGGTTGCGTGCGTCGCCACGAACACGAACAGAACAGGAGGAAACAGTTTGAATTTAGCTAACTACAGATCGAGTGGTGTTGATATGGTTGACGCGTTTGGAGGTGACGTATACGTTTGGGGAGATGGGAGTGAAGGTCAGCTCGGCCGTCGTGTCGAGAAGGCAATCAAAGTACCGACAAAAATCTACATTGAGAACGACACACCTTCAGCTTTGAGAAACGCGAGTAACGCGGACGAAAATCTCGTCGTGCCAGAACGTGTCGCTAACGTGAGCACGTCAATCATAAAAGTAGCGTGTGGTGCGGCGTATACGATTTTGTTGTCCATCAACGGCGACGTTTTCATCTCCGGGAAACTTGGAAAGTATTCTTCAAAGACGTTTGAAATTATCCCGGAACTCTCTCGTTCAAAAATTGGCAACGATTTAGTCGTTACGCGGATCGCAGCTGGAACTGATCACTGTTTATTTGCCGCTTCGTCGACCTCGGTTATGCCAACGTCGTATACTGCGAGGAAAGGTGATGGCAAGAAGCGCGAGAAGAGAAGTGCTAAACTTTTTGCGATTGGCGGAAATAAATTTGGTAAGATCGGAGACGGTACCCTTCGAGAGGCTGCGGTTCCCATCGAAATTGAAAAGCTGAGCGGAATGAGCATCAAGTCTTTGGCGTGTGGAGGAAGCGTGAGTGCGGCTATTGTCGCTGAAAGTGGTCGAGACAAAATATATAAAGATCGCAAAGCGAAGAAGGCGGAGATGGAGCTTTCGGTGGCTATGAATGGCTATCAACGTTCCGATTCTATTGTACACTCGAATTCCGTAGTGGTAGAAGGGGCAGAAATCCAGATGAAAGATAAGAAACTAGTGGGAGGAGTTTTGGAACGTAAGAAATCGAAACTGAGTCGAATCTCATCCTTTTTAACACTCGCTCCGACGGCGACTTCGGAAAGTTCAATCTCCACCGGATTTGGCGGAACAATGACGAAAAATCGAGAAGGAGACGATCGCAGTCTTCCTACATACGCTGTAGATAAGAATTCGGATTCAAAAACTTTGCTGAATCTTTCGGCGAGCTTGCGTTCGCTCGCTTCGCCGCCTCGGCTTTATGAAATTGAACGGCTTCCGCCATCATCGCCGATACCGGAATCACCGGCTTCGCCAATTCCGGTGCCTCGACGGACACCTCCGCCGCGACCGAGCGTGATCAAACCACTCGCACCAGTAGCATCACCACTGCCGCCACCACCACAAAAACTCGAACAACAAGAAAAAACGAATGGCAGTAGTGTTACTGCGAGTATTCATCCGGCACCAGCTATGAGCAGCAGAGAACGCCTGGTTCAACTCGTCGAGCGAAACGTTCAAGACGCGAAACTGTCTGCAAAGGAAGAAGCTGTGGAAAAGAAGACGATGAAAAAGAAAGCACTACCGCAATCATACCCACCACCACCACCACCACTGTCAGTGAATAGACACGGGCGAAACAGAAACTCGCAAAATCCGCTCAACCCGTCGTTCGTTAAGAAGTCAAACTCGGACGTGGATATCGTGAAAACGCCTCCGCCGTCGAAGAAACCTCCGCCGTTACGAGCGACCAAGACAACAACAACAACAACAACAACTGTACCAAAAGCGAGACGAAAATTAGAAAAAACGGCGGCGGCGGCGACGGCGACAATAATGTCGAAGACGACGATGACCGAGACAGAGAACAAATGGGTGGAAGAAATCGAACCGGGCGTGTTCTTGACGTTTACAAAGCTCGACGCTTTGCGCACGACGGTGACGAGAGTTCAATTTGCCAGGCGAGTGTTTGCAAACGAAACGCAAGGACTAAAATGGTGGCAAGAAAATAGAGCGAGAATATTTCGAGAACGAAAGCTAGCCGCACCTACGACGTAGTAAGAGTAGTACTGATTAGCATAGATGTATTATAATACACAATAAATAGAGCACATAGAGCTTATTTTATGAAAGAGCGAGCACGCTACATACCTACTATTCTTTCCCCGCCTCGCTCGAAGACGACGACGACGGCTGTTTTGGTTTCCCCCACAACAAAATAATAAACGCGAAAGCGATGAAATCGTAAAAACAGTGCGTAAACATCGCGCTTCCTAGCCCATCGTTCAAATATTCCCATCCAAACAAGAATCCAGCCAGAGTCGCCCAGATCTGATACGCCGGGGTAATCGCGTGTAAAGCGCCAAATATAACCGACGTTACCCCTAAACTCGCATACGTTGCCACCTCCGTGCCTCCTAACCCTCTCTCTAAAATACCATTCGAAAGCAAAGGCATCAAAAACCCTCTAAACAGCGCCTCCTCTCCGATACCCGCGCCTAAACTCAACATCAAAATCCCATTCGCTCCCGTCGGCGCGACGTTCGGTATCACCCCGTCCACCATCAACTCTTTCACCTCTTTCACGAATTCTACTCTTTCATCCACGAGTAAAACCATTGCCAGTGAAAGTAGTAAAGGAACAGACCAAATCGTCGCCACGTCTGGGTTGAACACGAAAATCTGCGCGAATAAATCTGGATGGATGTTGAGATATGTGCATCCGGTTTGCGAAAATGCCGTCATCACCACGTAAAAGGTCACCGAAGTTAACAAAAACTGCTCTGGGTTTGGTTCAAAGTTGTTTTTTATAGTTTCCGGCTCCCCGCCAGGAGGATCGTCCTCT
>Ga0115555_1000873_pt1 | contig 20757 bp, 16 predicted proteins | sample COGITO_mtgs_1104_2_FD_87285 | JGI IMG/M metagenome (GOLD analysis project Ga0115555, IMG submission 87285) | Pelagic marine microbial communities from North Sea - COGITO_mtgs_110407 | ecosystem: Environmental > Aquatic > Marine > Epipelagic | place: Germany:Helgoland, sampling site Kabeltonne... | reverse complement strand
TTCCTCCGTTGAGGTCTCCATGCGTTTGGGCGTTGACCCCCGCAAGGCCGATCAACTTGTTCGCGGAACCGTCAATCTTCCACACGGAACAGGTAAGACGGCTCGCGTCCTTGTGTTTGCAAACGGCGAGAAGGCTGACGAAGCCCGCGCCGCTGGCGCAGACTATGTCGGTTCCGACGACCTGATTGCCAAGGTTGCTGGTGGCTGGACTGATTTTGATTCAGCCGTGTGCACCCCTGACCTCATGGGCAAAGTAGGAACACTCGGTAAGGTCCTGGGTCCGCGTGGACTCATGCCTAACCCCAAGACCGGAACCGTCACCATGGACGTGGCGAAAGCTGTTGGCGACATCAAGGGTGGAAAGATTGAATTCCGCGTTGACAAGCACTCAAACCTTCAGTTTCCAATCGGCAAGGTGTCATTCACCCCTGAGCAGCTTGTAGAGAACTACGGAGCTGCACTCGACGAAATCCTTCGTTTGAAGCCCTCCTCGTCAAAGGGTCGTTACATCAAGAAGACCACTGTTTCCTCAACCATGGGACCTGGAATCCAGATTGATCCAACCCGGACTCGCTCACTGCTAACCGTTGACGAGTAACCACAAGCAATCTTGGTCAGAGCCCGTGCGTCACGTGACGCACGGGTTTTGTTTTTGCACCTAAAGTATTTTGATAACAATCGTGAATCCCATTGACCAATCGGCGGTTTGAATACAGACTTACGCCCTATCATCTCCATAGAGATCCGACCTTGGGAAACGATCTGACCTAAGAGAATAGAAGGGTGTAACGCTCACGTGAAATACGTCCTGCCTTTAACGCATCCATTGTTGGCCGTGGAAAATATAAGTATCACCCTGAGTGGCTTAAAGATTCTCGATGACGTGAGTATCGGTGTTCCCGAAGGCGCTGTTACGGGACTAATCGGACCAAACGGTGCTGGCAAGACCACGGTCTTTAACATTATGAGTGGCTTTCTCACCCCAGACGATGGCAATGTGCGCTTTGACGGAAAAAAGCTCAAGCACATTAAGACTAATCACCTTACTAAATTGGGAATTTCCCGCACTCTTCAAGGTGTTGGGCTTTTTTCATCGCTTACTGCACTGGAAAACGTCATGCTCGGCGGTTCCTCCCGAATCAAAAGCGGAATTGTTGCTGACTCGCTCGGGGCGCCTTGGGCAGATGCCGCGCAAAACAAATTGCGCGGGCAGGCCTTGGAAGTCATGTCGGAGTTTGGAATCGCTGATGCAGCGGAGCGTTACCCCAGCGAACTTCCGTTTCCGGTTCAAAAGCGAGTTGCAATAGCGAGGAGCCTCATCTCCGACCCAAAAGTTCTCCTACTAGACGAACCAGCTGGTGGAATAAGCGCCGGAGACATGGCCGAACTTGGCCGCATGATTAAGAGCTGGACGCCAGAGCGCACCGTTCTTCTCGTGGAGCATCACATGGAACTGGTCATGGAAGTATGCGACCTCATTTGGGTACTCGACGCTGGCAAGGTAATCGCATCCGGGACGCCCGAACAGGTCCGAAACGACCCGGCGGTCCTTGCGGCCTACTTGGGTGAAGACGGAGGCGACCACTAATGCTCGAGACCGTAGACCTATGTGTCTCTTACGGAGCGGTTAAAGCTCTTAACGGAATGAATCTTGTGGTTCCTCGTGGCGAAGTAACCGCAGTAATCGGTGCTAACGGCGCAGGAAAATCGACTCTTATGCGCACTCTTGCCGGACTTGTTTCACCTCAATCGGGTCAAGTGCTCTTCGACGGTGCTTCAATTGCCGGCACTAAACCGGAAGACATTGTTCGCAATGGGTTGGCTCTCGTACCCGAAGGTCGTTCAACAATCCCGGAACTAACGGTAGAAGAAAATCTGCGACTTGGTGGTCTGTGGCGCAGTAAGTCAGACCGCGGAGCATCAAGAGATATTGTCTTTGATCTTTTTCCCATTCTGAACGAACGATCAACGATGCGAGCTGACACGCTGAGCGGTGGAGAGCGTCAACAGTTGGCCATTGGTCGGGCATTAATGTCAGACCCGAAGTGCTTACTGTTGGACGAGCCCTCACTTGGCCTCGCTCCCTTGATCGTGACTCAGATTCTCGAACTCGTGAGTCGACTTGCCCGCGAGACAAACTTGGCAGTGCTGCTCGTCGAACAAAACGCGGTAACTGCGTTAAGGGTCGCAACGACCGGAGTGGTTCTTAACCTAGGTGAAGTCGTGAAATCAGGTCCGGCTGCCGAGATCTCATCCGATGAAGAACTTCGACATGCATATTTGGGGTACTGAGTCATGACCAATTTCATTGATTACCTGCTAGGCGGGTTTAGCAACGGCGCTGTCATCGCATTAATGGCGCTCGCACTTGTGCTCGTATGGCGCTCAACCCGCATGGTCAACTTTGCTCAAGTGGGTCAGGCAATGTTCACCACTTACATTGCTCTCACTGTCCAACAGTCAACTGGGAATTGGGTGCTGGCTCTTGTCGTGGCACTACTTGCCGGTTCAATCCTTGGCGTGGTGGTGTTCTTCCTAGTGATTCGCCCTGTCAAAAACAGTGACACTACAGGCGCAATCATTGCGACATTTGGTGTCTTGATCGCGTTGCAAGCTGGAGCAGGAATGATTTGGGGAGGGGACCCTGAAGGGTTTGTTCCCCCTGTAGACAATGCAGGTTTAGAAATCGGCGGAAGAATTTGGCCAGTTTCACTTTATGACCTGTTGGTACTCGCGGTCACTGCGGTTCTCGTTATTGGACTTACGTTGCTGTTCACCAAGACCTCACTCGGGTTGTCCATGAGAGCGTCCGCGTTCAACCCCGAAGTGGCCCGACTTTCAGGTGTTCGAGTGAATCGAATGTTGATAACCGGATGGGCAATCGCAGGTGCAACTGGTGCAATCGGCGGCGTCCTTATTGCGCCATTCTCAACGATTTCCCCGAACAGCTTCGATATTTTGTTGGTGTTTGCTTTCACAGCGGCGGTAATTGGCGGGCTTGACTCTCTCATTGGAGCTGTCACTTTTGGAATCGGCACGGGCTTGGTCATCTCTCTTGTCTCGGGTTACAGCGATTCAGGAAATGCCCCGATCGTGGCCCTTGTCTTGTTGGCACTTAACCTCCTACTCAAACCAGATGGCGTATTCGGTCACCATGGATCGAGGTCAGTGTGAGCAAGGTTGAAGGTGTGAGCAAGGTTGAAAGTGTGAGCAAGGTTAAGGGTCTGCAAACATTCCCTGGCAACAGAATTATTTGGCATGCACTAATTGTTGGAGTTGTTTGGCTGCTCCTCTTGCTGCTGAACAACAACATCGATCCGCTTTATAGTTCTTATTTGGCGCTGATTGCCATGTACGCGACCGCCATGTTTGGCATGACCATCCTTGTTGGACTCTCCGGTCAAGTTTCCCTTGGTAACGGCGCCCTGATGGCCGTCGGAGGCTACGTCTTCGCGTTAACTTCAATGAACTGGGAAACGGTCCCAATCTTCGGTTGGCAGTGGAATGCAATCTGGTCAATGGTGTTTGCCGGGCTCGGCGGTGTCCTTGTTGGTGGGGTAGTTGGCGGGTTGGCAGCTCGATTAAAGGGCCCTTACCTAGCGGGTCTTACTCTCGGTCTGGCCGTTGGCGTCCCAGCGATCACCAATCGTTTCCCAGAATTACTCGGTGGCGAGAACGGCCTGATGTTGACTGTCCCCTATCCAGATGGTGGCTATGCGGCGGCAGGTGCTGCAGCAAGTCTGGATCCCGGGGCTGAAGGTGAACTCGAGTCAACGACTGACCCTGGCGGCGACCAAAATGGCGAACTAGCCACTGACGACCAATTCGCAGAGTTGGACCTGTCTGAGTTTGACCAGGAGACCGATCCAGATGCGGGACTTGCAACAGAGGATTTGTTGACCGAGGAAGATTTCGGATCGGGCGATCAACTCGCTGACGGGGATCTGTTGACCGAGGAAGATTTCGGTTCGGGCGATCAACTCGGACTCGATGGAACCGATATTGGAACCGATATTGGCACCGACGCTGGGACCGACATTGGTGCGGACCTCAATGTTGATTCCGATTCGCTGCTTGACGGATTTGACTCCGGGTTCATAATCGAACGCTGGCAGGCTTCTATGGCTATTGCTGTTGCTTGCATCGTGGCATTTGCAGCCTTGAACCTTGTTCGCGGCAGGCAAGGTCGGGTGTGGAAGGCCGTTCGTGACGACCCCATCGCAGCGGCAGTCGTGGGAATATCTCCGTCGGGATCCAAAGTTTCGGCATTTGTCGTGAGTTCGCTCTTCGCGGCGCTTGCGGGAGCAGTCTTTGCCCAGATACTAAGTTTTATCGGTCCGGGCGCATTTGGGCTTGGCCTCTCACTTTCGCTTCTCGTGGGCATCGTTTTGGGCGGTAGAGCTTCGCTGCTTGGCGCAATTTTGGGAGCAATTCTGCTTGTGTGGCTCCCGGAACTGGTTGATGGCCTTGCAGGGGAACGTGGTTGGCCCGAGCAGATTACAAATAACGCACCAAACCTCCTCTATGGGTTGCTGGTCGTAGCGGTCGTTCTGGCAGCTCCGGGTGGAGTCACTGGGACAATTCGAAGTTGGGTTGACAAGGCTCGTGGGAAAGCGCGTTCCCCTTTGAGCTAGACCACCCAAAGCGCTTGCAACTGCAAGCGAATCGGGTTCTTTGTCGCAAAGTATTTCGGAAAAGCACTTGCATAGTTTTTATCCCAGAGTTAGTGTCAGCCTCACACGGCGTTCACCAGTTATCCACCTTCGGGGTGGGCCATTCTGGGTATGCCCTTCCTTGGAGGAGTAATACGTGAGATTCAAAATTGCAACCGGCACGGTTGCACTTGGTACGGCTGCGGCACTTGCATTTGCCACCGCCATCCCTGCTCAAGCAGCGGACCCGGGTGTAACAAAGAACAAGATTGTGATTGGCATGACCACGCCACTCACTGGACCTGCAGCTCCTGGCTACAAGGACATTCCAGTAGCCGCTGAAGCCTACTTTGACTACGTCAATGCAAATGGTGGAATTAACGGCCGCAAAATTGATCTGCGCGTATTTGACGACCAGTACAACCCAGCACTCGCGAAGAAAGGCACCAACCAATTAATCCTTCGCGACAAAATTTTTGCCATGTACGGTGCATTGGGAACCCCGACTCACTCTGCAGTTGTGCAGGATCTCAATCGACGCGGAATCCCTGACGTATTTGTCAACACTGGCGGTGCAAGTTTTGACAACCCAAAGAAGTACCCAATGACCTTCCCTTACTTCCCGTCTTATGTCGTGGAATCAAAGGTCATGGGCTACTACATGGATTCAGACCCTGCTTTGAAGGGCAAAACCAAGTGTCTTTTCTACCAAGACGGTGAATTTGGCGACAACGCCAAAGTTGGTTTCAACGCAGCAGGTACCAAGTTCGCTACGACAACCTCGTACTTTTCCGGGCAACAGGTTGCACCCTTCTCAGCACAGATCTCCAAGTTGAAGTCCGCCGGGTGTGAACTCGTTGTCTTCTTCGGGGTAACTTCCGCGACCGCTCAACTTCTTGCTACTGCGGCTAAGTCGGGATTCGCACCTACATGGATGATCACTTCAGTTGGAACAGACCCCTCAGTCCTTCGGAACTCATTGGGTGCTGCAACCGGCCCACTCCTCAAGGGCATTTACGTCCCCAGCTTCCTAGTTGAAGCTCAGGACACGAAGAACCCATATGTCAGCCAGATGCGCGTGATTGCTAAGCGCGCTGGCTTGGAGTGGAACTTCTACACCTACTACGGAATCAACACCGCTTACGTGTTGTCCCAAGCGCTAAAGGCGGCTGGAAAGAACTTGACTCGCGAGGGTCTAGTGAAGTCCTTGCAAACCAACGCTAAGAACTTCCGCTCAGCAGCGGTCGTTCCAATGGTCGTAAACTCTAAGTCTCATCAGGGTTTGACCGGCTACTACATGGCCCAGTACAACGCCAACGCTGATGCAGAGCGGTTGACAAGTTACGTCATGGTTGCCACGAGTTCATCTTCTGGTAAGGCGAAGAAGATCAACTACCGTCCGTTGTCCCCAACAAAGAAGCTGTTGCCGTAACAGGCGCGCTAAAGCGAATAGGAAAAATATGAAATTCACCTTTATGCGTCGCGGTGTCGCGGCGATAGCAGCAGCGAGCTTGATCACCATTGGTGCTCCGGTTGTTACCGCTGCGAACGCAGCAGATGCCTGCGCACTGGGTGCGACCTGTGAGGGGGCCCTCTCGGGCCCTCTCGGGGACTCGCCTTACACAATTCAGATGCCCGAGAAGTTCAACGGCACCGTGCTGTTGTACTCACATGGGTACCGAATCGGGACACCGCTGCCAGCCGCCCTCGCAATACCGCTGGGCCTCAATACCGGTGCTTACAAGCAGATCAGCAACCCAGCATTTGCTCCAGCCTTTGGCAGCGATGTTGCCTACTTGGCATCAAATGAAGCTGCCATCGCACCAAACCCAACCGTCGCAGCGAATCTGCTGGCTCAGGGCTATGCCCTTGCTGGCGCAGGTTATGCCCGACAGGGATGGGCATCCGCTGAAGGTGTTGAGGCAGGTGAAAATCTGATCAAGTTAATCAATGCCGGCGCCGTTTCGAACAAGAAGAAGATTATGGTCTGGGGTGACTCCCTCGGTGGGCTGATTTCTCAGACCCTGGCTGAGCGTAACCCAGGGAAGATCGCTGGATCATTGCCATCATGCGGAGTCCTTGAGGGACCACTTCAGGCTTATAGCTCAGCGATGACCGTTCTCTATACTTGGAAGTCGCTTATTGCTCCAAACCTGAAAGTTGCAAACTACTCGGCCGGTCCAGCCGGCTATGTAGAGGCACTGACTGACCTCGGAACCGTTCTCACCATTCTTGGTGGCGCAGCGACAACTCCGGTAAGTCCGGCAGGCTTCCCGTTAGCACAAGCAAATCTCCTCGGCGGATTAATGGCTGGTCTACCTACGAAGAGCAATGTCTATGACGGTCAGACTCCGAACCCTGCGTTCGCACAACTTGGAACGCTCGCTGCACTCGGCGGTGGCTACCAGCCAGCATCCTCAGGTGCTAGTTCTGCAGTTGCTATGTTGCAAAACGTTGCTGGTGCTGCCGCTCTGGGCATCCTTGGTCGCTACGAAATGGAGCAACGGGTTCGGACAATCGGTGGCTTGGCTGCAACAGACAATGCAAACTTCAGTGACAACGTCAACGTTGTGTACTCGAAGTTGCTCTCCGACGAACAACGTGGTGAGTTTGGCGACACACTCAACGCAACCACGGTGATCACCGATCCGCTTAACAGCATGTTGGCTCGCTTGGATTCAACCGTCGGTAGCACCACCGCGCGTTACCCAGCAAACCCGAAGGCAGTGGCTATTGTTAACGCATTGCCCGCACCAAAGGGTATCTACAGTGTTCCAACATTGATGATCACCACCACCTATGACGCAATCACGCCTGCGGGTAATACGGGTGAGTTCTTTGCCTCAATGGCGAAGTCGTACAACAAGATGAATAAGAAGAAGCGCGGTCCATTCAAGGCAGCTGCCTTCTACACCATTCCTCCAGTTGATGGCTGGACGAAGTTCGCACCAGGGGCCAAGGCGCCTGATGCAGCACTTTCGATCGCGGCACTGGGCAACTCCGGTGTTGGTCACTGCGTGTACACCACAGAACAACTCCTTGGAGCTGTTCGTGGACTTAACGCAATGGTTAATGCTAAGAGTGCCAAGCAGGTAACGGCAGCTAAGCGGATTGTCTTCGCAGTACCTGGGGTCAATAAAGACCGCATTTACCTGCCAGACCCACTTAAGAAGCCACTACGTGCTCGTTAAAATTAAGTCAAGATAAAAAGTGTGGCCGGCCCCAAAAGGCCGGCCACACTTTTTTATGATTAGTTAAGCCAATTGATCAAGTAGTGCAATGGTTTCCGGTGAAAGGTTGACATTAATCGCTTCGTAGTTTTCTTCCAAGTGATCCAGTGATCCCGTTCCTGGGATAGGAATGACAACGGGGGAGTGTTGCAGCAGCCAAGCAAGTGCAACCTGTGAAGGGGTGCAGTCGTTGGCCTTTGCTGCTTCGGCGAGTGGGCCACCCTTTGATACCAGTTCACGGTTTCCAAGCGGGAACCATGGAATAAAACCAATCGTATTTGTATCGCAATAGTTCAGAAGCTCCTCACTCTGGCGGTTCCCAACGTTATAGAGATTCTGAACCGTGACAACATTGAAGTATTTTTGTGCTGCTTGTACTTCCTCGACGTTCACTTCCGAGAGTCCAACGTGCGCGAATAGTCCCTCCTGTTGCATATGGGCAATGCAGTCAAATTGTTCGTCACGGGGAACCTGCGGGTCAATCCGGTGGAGCTGCCATAGATTGATTTGATCAACACCTAGCCTGCGCAATGACATGAGGACGGATTGACGTAAATATTCAGGTCGGCCAACAGGTGCCCATTGATCTGGACCCTGTCGGGTAAGCCCGCCCTTTGTTGCGACCGTGATTGAGTCATAGGGGTGGAGTGCTTCTTTGATCAAATCTTCACTGATTTCAGGACCATAGGCGTCAGCGGTGTCAATGAAATTAGTTCCCAGTTCACCTGCTCGTCTGAGAACTTGGATAGCCGTAGTTCGATCAGCTGGTTCACCCCAGATTCCGGGGCCGGTGATCCGCATCGCGCCGAAACCCAACCGATTAACACGCAGGGGGGTCGATGTGTCAGCGGCGATTGTGAAGGTGCTGGGATTGGTATTCATGGCAATACCTAACCCCGGTGCCGTCTCCACTTTGGATCCGGGTACATTTCGATCTACCAAAGACCGCAGGTTGTCAGCGCTTTTCTTAAAGTGTTGGCTGAAGGTTCCACAAGATGGACAGCCGGCGCAGGTGACCGAAGTAAGGAAAGTGACCTTCAGGGTTGCTCCTCACGTCTCGTGCGCCTAGCGCTCGGGGCGTTTTTCATTGTGGTGGTTTCACTCTTGCGGAACACGAAAGGAGCAACATGGCAAAGCCTTCAAAGGCAAGCACAGTTGCCGAGATCGCTGGATACTTCCGTGATTCACATGCGGCAGTACTCACTGAATACCGTGGTCTAAGCGTTGCGCAGATGAAAGAACTGCGTCGTTCGCTTGGAGCCGATGTCAATTACGCGGTTGTTAAGAACACTCTCACCAAGATCGCTGCGCGCGATGCTGGTGTTGAGGGACTTGACTCACTGCTCGAAGGTCCAAGTGCAATTGCATTTGTTTCCGGGGACGCAGTTGACGCCGCGAGGGGTATTCGCGACTTTGCAAAGAACAACCCCGCACTTGTAATTAAGGGTGGAATCATGGACGGTGCGGTTCTGTCCGCAGCCGAGATCACCAAGATTGCCAACCTTGAATCCCGTGAGGTATTGCTGGCGAAGTTGGCTGGCGCTATGAAGGCGAAGCAGTCACACGCTGCCGCGCTCTTTGCAGCACCGTTGTCCAAGACTGCCCGCACACTTGCAGCACTGCAGGCCAAGCTCGAATCAGAGCCAGGTGCGGTCGCACCAGCAAAGGTCGAAGAAGCACCTGCGGCTGACGCCGTCGAAGAAGTAGTAGTTGAAGAAGTAGTAGTTGTTACAGAAGAAGAAACCCCCGAGGGCTAAAGCCCACCCGGCCCTCGGCCGGATTTATTGAAAGGAAAGCCACAATGGCTAAAATGAGCACCGATCAACTTATGGATGCTTTCAAAGAAATGACCCTTCTTGAACTGTCTGAATTCGTTTCAGCCTTCGAAGAGACATTTGACGTCACAGCAGCCGCGCCTATGGCAATGGCTGCTGCAGCACCCGCAGGCGGCGACGCTGGCGGCGCAGTAGAGCAAGACGAGTTCGACGTTGTCCTCGAAGGTGACGGCGGAAACAAGATTGCTGTGATCAAGGAAGTTCGTGCACTCACGAGCCTTGGTCTCAAAGAAGCAAAGGACCTCGTTGAGGCTGCACCAACTGCCGTACTTGAGAAGGTCTCGAAAGAAGCAGCGGACAAGGCAAAGGAAGCCCTCGAAGGCGCTGGCGCAAAGGTCACTGTCAAGTAGGTCTCTTGTACACCTCATTGTGGGGCGGCCGGTCAATAGACCGACCGCCCCACAATTTTGTGCGTTATAGGGTCACAAATTGATCACATGTGGTCAAAACACGGCGCCCTACTTGACCTTTGGGCATTTTGGGGCAATCATGTGATTGCTCCTAATTACGAGGATCGATATTTTGACTGGAATTGGGCAATTGCTGTCGGCCCCCAGCGAGGTTTCGATCGAGGGAATTTGGGGCGGCGTGTTTCACGCAAGACGGGCCCTCGCCGGGGTACCCGTTGGACAGCGGTTTACCCGGTCGGGTATGCTGCCGACTTGCGCTGTCTTCCAACTTTCTAACCCACAATGTTTCTTCGCGTCTGAGTGTGATCTCTCGGCCCCCGAGCCGATTTGATTCTTAGCCGATTTGACAGCGTGGGCCTAATTGGAATGTCAGCAACTTGGCCCGCCGCTCACTGGAAGGATTCCTCTTGGTTTCCCACGAAGCAACCCCCCTTTCCCCATCCCTTCACCGGGCCTCATTCGCGAAGATTCGCGAGCCCCTCGCGGTTCCCGACTTACTGAGATTGCAGACAGCCAGTTCAGACTGGTTGCTCGGAGACGAAAAGTGGCAGAAGGCCGTTGCTGCAGCGCTCAAGGCTGGCAACACGGAAATCCCACAGGTTTCGGGACTGACTGAGATCTTCGAAGAGATTTCCCCCATTGAAGACTTCGCAGGCATGATGTCGCTCTCATTCCGCGACCACCGCTTTGAACCACCCAAGTACACCGTCGAGCAGTGCAAGGACAAGGACTTCACCTACTCCGCACCGCTGTTCGTGACCGCCGAGTTCACCAACAACGAGACCGGTGAGATCAAGTCCCAGACCGTGTTTATGGGTGACTTCCCACTCATGACCGACAAGGGAACCTTTGTCATTAACGGAACCGAGCGGGTTGTTGTTTCCCAGCTCGTGCGTTCACCAGGCGTGTACTTCGAGCGTTCAGTTGACAAAGCCACCGACAAAGACGTGTACGTGTCCAAGATCATCCCTAGTCGGGGTGCTTGGCTGGAATTTGAAATTGACAAGAAAGACCTCGTTGCCGTGCGTGTTGACCGCAAGCGCAAGCAGCCCGTAACGGTCTTGCTCAAGGCACTCGGCATGTCAAGTGACGAAATTCGTGAGCGCTTTGGACAATATGAAACTTTCATGGCCACCTTCGACAAGGACCATATCGAGACTCAAGACGATGCACTCCTTGACATTTACCGCAAGTTGCGTCCGGGCGAACCCCCCACACTCGACAACGCGAAGAACCTGATTGAGAACTTCTACTTCAATCCAAAGCGTTATGACCTTGCAAAGGTTGGCCGTTACAAGATCAACCGCAAGCTTGGTCTGGAACTGCCACTTGAGCAGAGCACTTTGACGATCGAAGACATTGTTTCGACAATCGAGTACCTCGTGCGTTTACATGCTGGCGACACGACCATGGAGACTCCTCGCGGTGAAGTTGTCGTTGAAACCGACGACATCGACCACTTTGGTAACCGACGTCTTCGTACCGTTGGTGAACTGATCCAGAATCAGATTCGCACCGGACTTTCACGCATGGAGCGTGTTGTGCGCGAGCGCATGACTACGCAGGACGTTGAAGCGATTACACCTCAGACTCTGATTAACATCCGTCCCGTTGTTGCATCAATAAAGGAGTTCTTCGGAACTTCACAGCTCTCGCAGTTCATGGACCAAACCAACCCACTAGCGGGACTTACCCACAAGCGTCGTTTGTCTGCGCTTGGACCCGGTGGTCTCTCTCGTGAGCGTGCCGGTTTTGAAGTCCGCGACGTGCACCCTTCCCACTACGGCCGCATGTGTCCTATTGAAACCCCTGAAGGCCCCAACATTGGTCTGATCGGTTCCCTTGCAACCTACGGGCGGATCTCACCCTTTGGTTTCATTGAGACCCCGTACCGCAAGGTTGTCAACGGTCGTGTCCTCGACGAAGTTCAGTACCTCACCGCAGACGAAGAAGACATGCACGTGATCGCCCAGGCGAATACGGCCATTGATGCTGACGGCAACATGACCAGCCTTGACCGAGTGGTTGTTCGTGTTAAGGGTGGCGAGGTTGAATACGTCAAACCAGAAGACGTCGACTTCATGGACGTGTCACCACGTCAACTGTGGTCGGTTGCAACGTCCATGATTCCGTTTCTGGAGCATGACGACGCCAACCGTGCACTCATGGGCTCGAACATGCAACGACAGGCAGTTCCTCTGCTTCGCGCACAGGCGCCGCTTGTTGGAACCGGCATGGAATTCCGTGCGGCCTATGACGCCGGTGACGTAGTTGTTGCACTCAAGCCGGGTGCGGTCAAGGAAGTCTCCGCCGATCTAGTCGAGGTAGCCAACGACGACGGCACCTACACCAGCTACAAACTCGAGAAGTTCCGTCGATCTAACCAGGGCACCTGTTTCAATCAGCGCCCAATTGTTACCGGTGGCGCGCGTGTTGAAGCTGGTGAAGTTCTAGCCGACGGTCCTTCAACAGATCTTGGCGAGATGGCGCTTGGTAAGAACCTGCTTGTGGCATTTATGTCATGGGAGGGCCACAACTACGAAGATGCAATTATTCTGAGCCAGCGTTTGGTGCAGGACGACGTACTCTCTTCAATTCACATTGAAGAGCATGAAATCGATGCCCGCGACACCAAGCTGGGCCCCGAAGAAATTACCCGCGACATTCCTAACGTCTCAGAGGAACTGCTTGCAGACCTCGACGACCGCGGAATTATTCGCGTTGGTGCAGACGTTGTCCCCGGAGACGTTCTTGTGGGCAAGGTGACACCGAAGGGTGAAACTGAACTCACACCGGAAGAGCGCTTGCTGCGTGCGATCTTTGGTGAGAAGGCTCGCGAGGTTCGCGACACCTCACTCAAGGTTCCCCATGGCGAATCCGGCAAAATCATCGCTGTTCGTGTCTTTGACATGGACGAAGGCGACGAATTGCCACCAGGTGTCACCAAACTGGTTCGTGTCTATATCGCTCAAAAGCGCAAGATCAAAGAAGGCGACAAACTCGCTGGCCGACACGGCAACAAGGGTGTTATCTCCAAGATTCTGCCAGTGGAAGACATGCCGTTCCTCGAAGACGGAACCCCAGTTGACATCGTCCTTAACCCACTTGGTGTTCCAGGACGAATGAATATTGGGCAGATCCTGGAAACTCACCTCGGTTGGGCGGCTTCGGCTGGCTGGTCGGTTGACGTTGCAGACCCACGCGCAGCACTTCTGCCAGAGTCTGTTAAGTCGGTCGCTCCGGGAACCAAGATTGCAACCCCGGTGTTTGACGGCGCTCGCGAAGAAGAACTGAGTTTGGTTCTGGACTCAACCACGCCAACGGCGGACGGTCTCAAGTTGGTTAACCCCAATGGCAAGGCCAGTCTGTTCGACGGACGAACCGGTGAGCCAATCCCAGGTGAAATCGCAGTTGGATACATCTACATCCTCAAGCTTCTGCATTTGGTTGACGACAAGATCCACGCTCGCTCAACCGGTCCTTACAGCATGATCACCCAACAGCCATTGGGTGGTAAAGCTCAGTTCGGTGGGCAGCGCTTCGGTGAAATGGAAGTGTGGGCACTTGAGGCTTATGGTGCCGCTTACGCCCTTCAGGAACTTCTGACCATCAAGAGCGACGACGTTCTAGGACGCGTCAAGGTCTACGAAGCAATTGTCAAGGGTGAAAACATCCCTGAACCCGGTATCCCGGAATCCTTCAAGGTGTTGGTCAAGGAAATGCAGTCCTTGTGCCTCAACGTTGAAGTTCTTTCCAAGGACGGCGTCGCCATCGAAATGAAGGACAGCGATGAAGACGTATTCCGTGCCGCCGAAGAACTCGGAATCGACCTGTCACGGCGCGAGCCAAGCAGCGTCGACGAACTGTAATCACTCACTCACCCGAATCATTCGAATCGAACGAAGGACACACACGTGCTAGACGTTAACTTCTTTGACGAGTTGCGCATTGGTCTTGCAACAGCAGACGACATTCGCACCTGGTCTTACGGTGAAGTCAAGAAGCCCGAAACAATCAACTACCGCACGCTCAAGCCAGAGAAAGACGGCTTGTTCTGCGAGAAGATCTTCGGACCTACTCGCGACTGGGAGTGCTACTGCGGTAAGTACAAGCGGGTTCGATTCAAGGGAATCATTTGCGAGCGTTGCGGTGTTGAGGTAACTCGCGCCAAGGTGCGTCGCGAGCGCATGGGCCACATTGAACTTGCTGCACCAGTGACACACATCTGGTACTTCAAGGGCGTCCCTAGTCGTTTGGGCTACCTCCTTGATCTGGCGCCCAAGGACCTTGAAAAGGTCATTTACTTTGCTGCCTACATGATCACTTCCGTTGACGTCGATGGTCGTCACGAGGCACTGCCTTCACTAGAGAACCAACTCAGCGTTGAGAAGAAGCAAATAGCCAAGCGTCGCGACGCTGATATCGAGACTCGTGCCCAAAAGATGGAAGCCGACATCGCTGAACTCGAAGCTGAAGGTGCCAAGAGCGAAGTGCGTCGCAAGGTTCGTGAGTCGGGTGAGCGCGAGCTCGCGGCGATTCGTCGCCGTGCTGACGTGCAGATCGAACGTCTTGACAAGGTATTTGATCGTTTCCGTACCCTCAAGGTTCAAGACCTTGAAGGTGACGAAATGCTCTTCCGCGAAATGCGGGACCGTTATGGTCGCTGGTTCGACGGTGGCATGGGTGCCGCAGCAATTGAGAAGCGTCTTGAGTCATTCGACTTGGCAGCAGAGTCTGAGCTTCTCCGCGAAATTATCGCTACGGGCAAAGGTCAAAAGAAGACCCGTGCACTCAAGCGCCTCAAGCTCGTCAACGCGTTCATGAGTACAACCAACTCTCCCATGGGCATGGTGCTTAATGCGGTTCCCGTAATCCCACCAGATCTGCGCCCAATGGTTCAACTCGATGGTGGTCGTTTTGCGACCTCAGACCTCAACGATCTTTACCGTCGTGTGATCAACCGCAATAACCGCCTCAAGCGCCTTTTGGATCTTGGTGCCCCCGAGATCATCGTTAATAACGAAAAGCGCATGCTGCAAGAAGCTGTTGACGCGCTTTTTGACAACGGTCGTCGTGGACGCCCAGTTACCGGTCCCGGTAACCGTGCGCTCAAGTCACTCTCTGACATGCTCAAGGGCAAGCAGGGTCGTTTCCGCCAGAACCTTCTGGGCAAGCGCGTTGACTACTCCGGTCGTTCGGTGATCGTTGTTGGTCCACAGCTCAAACTGCATCAGTGTGGCCTGCCCAAGCAAATGGCGCTTGAACTCTTCAAGCCATTTGTCATGAAGCGCCTCGTCGACCTTAACCACGCTCAGAACATCAAGAGTGCTAAGCGCATGGTTGAGCGTTCCCGCCCAGTTGTGTGGGACGTCTTGGAAGAAGTTATTACCGAGCACCCGGTGCTGCTGAACCGTGCACCAACACTTCACCGTTTGGGTATCCAGGCATTTGAACCACAGCTCATTGAAGGTAAGGCAATTCAGATTCACCCACTCGTGTGTACTGCATTCAACGCAGACTTCGACGGTGACCAGATGGCAGTACACGTACCGCTCTCTGCTGAAGCACAGGCTGAGGCTCGGATCTTGATGCTTTCGAGCAACAACATCCTTTCCCCTGCAAACGGTCGTCCCATTACGACACCAACGCAGGACATGGTGCTGGGCATTTATGCGCTCACCACTATGACACCGGAAAGTCGGGACCTCCCTGACAACGAGTTGCACGCCTACTCCTCGATCGCTGAAGCAGTCATGGCCATGGACCGCGGTTCCCTGCAGTTGGGCGAAAAAGCTCGATTCCGGTTGACCGACATAACTCCGCCATTGGGCCACGAGGTTCCAGAAGGTTGGACCTTCGGTGATCCACTGACCCTCGTATCTACTCTCGGGCGTGCCTTGTTCAACGAAGCACTTCCAGCGGACTACCCGTTTGTCAACACCAAGGTGGACAAAAAAGTGCTTGGCGCAACGGTTAACCGGTTGAGTGAGTTGTACCCCAAGATCGAAGTTGCTGAAACTCTCGACCAACTGAAGTCACTTGGTTTCCACTGGGCTTCGCGCTCGGGCGTCACCATTTCGATTTCTGATGTAGTCGCACCGCCAGCCAAGGCAGGCCTTCTTGCTAACGCTGAAGAAAAAGATGCAAAGGTCCAGCAGCAGTACGAGAAGGGCTTGATCACTGACTCCGAGCGTCGCCAGGAGCTCATCGAGATTTGGACGCGCGCAACGGACGAAATTGCGAAAGCAATGCAGGAGAATTTTCCTGAGTCCAACCCGGTTCACATCATGGTTGACTCAGGTGCTCGCGGTAACTACATGCAGGTTCGCCAGATTGCTGGTATGCGTGGACTCGTGGCGAACCCGAAGGGTGAGATTATTCCTCGCCCGATCAAGGCGAATTTCCGTGAAGGTTTGACGGTACTCGAGTACTTCATCTCCACTCACGGTGCTCGTAAGGGTCTTGCCGACACCGCACTTCGTACCGCTGACTCGGGTTACCTAACCCGTCGTTTGGTGGACGTCTCCCAAGACGTGATCATCCGTGAGGTCGACTGTGAAACAGAGCGCGGTTCTGAAATCGAGATTGCTGAAATGGTCGAGGGAACACTTCGTCCACTTGAGAACCTCGATACTGCACTTGTCTCGCGTGTTCTCGCCCGCGACGTAGTTGTTGATGGCAAGACCGTTGCAACCGCGGGTGAAGAACTCGACATGCCACGCCTTGAGCAGATGGTTGCTGACGGTGCTGACAAGGTTCGCGTACGTACCGTCCTTACCTGTGAGAGTGCAGTGGGAACGTGTGCACGGTGCTACGGGCGCTCAATGGCAACAGGTAAGCTGGTTGACGTTGGTGAAGCAGTGGGTATCGTTGCCGCTCAGTCAATTGGAGAGCCGGGAACCCAGCTCACCATGCGTACCTTCCACACCGGTGGTGTTGCAGGTGAAGACATCACGCACGGTTTGCCACGTGTTGTGGAACTCTTCGAAGCTCGTACCCCTAAGGGTGTTGCTCCGATCAGTGAAGTCGCTGGCCGCGTGCGCTTTGAAGACGCTGAGAAGCTTCGCAAAATCATCGTTACACCAGATGACGGCTCCGAAGAACTGGAGTATCCAGTCTCACGTCGTTCGCGCATGTTGGTCGAAGAGGGCGACAGTGTCGCCGTTGGGCAGCAACTTGTTGTTGGCGCCGTTGATCCCAAGCAGGTCCTTCGTATCCTTGGCCAGCGTGCCGTGCAGTTGCACCTCGTTGACCAGGTACAGCAGGTCTACCGCTCACAGGGTGTGTCAATCCACGACAAGCACATCGAGGTAATCGTTCGCCAGATGCTCAAGCGCATCACGATCATCGAATCGGGCGAATCGAACTTCCTCGCGGGTGAACTCGTTGAGCGTGGCGCATTCGAGACGGAGAACCGCCGGGTTGTCACAAACGGTGGAACCCCAGCTTCGGGTCGACCAGAACTTATGGGAATCACGAAGGCATCACTTGCAACTGAATCTTGGTTGTCGGCGGCTTCCTTCCAGGAGACCACACGTGTCCTCACCGACGCTGCGATCTCCGCGAAGAGTGACCCACTGCTCGGCCTCAAGGAGAACGTGATCCTGGGCAAGCTGATTCCTGCCGGAACCGGAATGCCGATCTACCGCAACGTCAAGGTGGAGCCAACAGAGGAAGCGAAAGCCGCCATGTACGCATCCTTCACCGGATACGACGACATGGAGTACGCATCCTTCGGTCAAACCTCGGGTGAAGCAGTTCCGCTGGAAGAGTTCGAGTTCCGCGGCTTCTAAACCGGTTGAACTAAATATTGTGAATGGGGAGCCGGTTCACCGGCTCCCCATTCACATGTCCAGAACCGAATGTAATTTCATGAACCACCACCTCAAAATGGATCAAATTGTGATTCGCTCAAAGATATTAAGCACCGTTGGAATTGCCGCAGCCTGCCTTGGACCAGCAGCAAGCGAAGTGGCTTTTGCTGGTCCCCCCCGACGAGCGTGACGTTTTCAGTCAAATGACCCTCAACTTCACCCAAGGTGGCCCGGCTTCCGCAGACCAAGCCGCATACACGCTGGATAACACTCGGCGATAGAGACGGGATCAATCTCCTGCGGTAGCCGCGGACTCATGTGGTAGCGGGCGGGAGACCACAACACGCATGGCCTCCATGAGTGGAGCAGATGTCGTTGCTGCCCTGTGTCTTGGAGCGAAGGGGGACCTTCATTGGACGGGCGTATCTGTACGGACTCATGGCTGCGGGGGAGTCGGGTGTTGAAAAGACAATTGACATTTTCACAAAGGAAATCTCCACTACCATGGCGCTGATCGGTGCCACCAGCATTGAAGAACTAGGGCCACAATTCCTGCGCCAATAGTGTTTTTGGTAAACCGAACAGTGATTTGTTGTTGTTTTTCAGGGGTTTTGGGTTTACCGTGGGGACATGTCAACAAACGAAGAAAGTGCCGTCCCCGAAGAAGTAGTTGTCGAAAGCGCTCAGGCGCCGGTCGCGCCGCCGGTTGTCCAGATACCACCTAAGCCAACGGTTGATCAGTTCGGAAACGAGATTAGCCCCAAGTCCAGGCTTGCTGCAGCACTGCTCGCGTGGTTCCTTGGCGTAATTGGTATTCACCGCTTCTATGTGGGCAAGGTCGGCACGGGTATCCTCATGATTTTAACACTCGGAGGCCTGGGAATCTGGGTCCTAATCGACTTTATTGTGATTTTGGTGGGCTCTTTCAAGGACAAAGAAGGACGATTGCTCGTCAACTGGTCGTGACCGTTGTAGATTGACACTATGAGTTCCGAAACACCCCCAGCCGAAGAAAGCCCGACCGAAGAAAGCCCCACCGAAGAAAGCAATGCACAAGAAAACCCAGTGACCGAGTCGATCTGGGAAGAACGTCAGGTCGTCGCAGCAGTTTCCAACCCGAATGCCTCTGGCAATTCGATTGTCGCGCTGGTTCTTTCCATCACTTCTTGGGTGGTGTGCCCAATTGTGTTTGCGATCATTGCCTTGGTGTTTGCTAGTAAGGCTGACAAGGAGATTGCCGCAAGTAACGGTTCTGTAGGCGGTGGGGCCTTTGTCACAGCATCGAAAATCATCTCTTGGATCAATATTGGCGTCTATGCCGCAGCTGTTGTTTTGGGGCTTTTGGCACTGTTTTTCTTGACTATCCTTGGAGTTTCGGGGACTTCGTCGACTTAGAGGTACCCCGGTGAACGGGGAAGAGCGGGGGAGGGTATTCTTCCCACTCGTGCCTGACCCCTCAGGCGCGCTCTCGCGTGTCGCGGTCTAGATTTCAATCAAGACAAGTGGCCCGAGGTGGTATCACCACCGGAGATTCCTACGAGTTTATGCGTAGTTGGGCGTCGCAAGACGCGCGACACGCCCGACCGCGTGGGTCGTTCCGGTTAACCGTAAACGAACGAGAAGTCAGGAGAGGCGCAACGTGCCTACCATCCAGCAGCTGGTCCGCAAGGGCCGGCAGGACAAGGTCTCCAAGACCAAGGCCCCGGCCCTTAAGGGCAGCCCACAGCGGCGCGGGGTTTGTACACGTGTTTACACAACTACCCCTAAGAAGCCGAACTCTGCGCTTCGCAAGGTAGCCCGTGTTCGGTTGACCTCCCAGGTGGAAATCACTGCCTACATCCCGGGCGTTGGCCACAACCTGCAGGAGCACTCAATTGTGCTCGTGCGTGGTGGGCGAGTCCGTGACCTCCCAGGTGTTCGTTACAAAGTCATCCGCGGCGCACTTGACGCTCAGGGCGTGAAAAACCGCAAGCAGGCTCGCTCCCGCTACGGTGCGAAGAAGGAGAAGAAGTAATGCCTCGTAAGGGTCCCGCACCGAAGCGACCAATTGTCATAGATCCTGTTTACCAAGCACCAATTGTTACCCAGTTGATCAACAAGGTCCTCCTTGACGGAAAGCGCTCCGTCGCAGAACGTGCTGTCTATGGCGCACTCGAAGGCTGCCGTGAGAAGAGCGGCACCGATCCCGTACAGACACTTAAGCGTGCACTGGACAACATTCGCCCAACACTGGAAGTTCGCTCCCGCCGCGTCGGTGGAGCCACCTACCAGGTTCCCGTTGAAGTGAAGCCAGGCCGCTCAACGACTTTGGCACTTCGCTGGTTGGTCAGCAACTCACGCAAGCGCCGCGAAAAAACAATCACAGAGCGCCTCATGAACGAGATCCTCGACGCATCAAATGGTCTAGGTGCTGCAGTCAAGAAGCGTGAAGACACCCACAAAATGGCCGAAGCCAACAAGGCATTCGCCCACTACCGCTGGTAACAACAACACTTACAACCCATTCACTAAAGAAAAACGGAGAAACTCGTGGCAATTGCAACAGTCCTCGACCTTGCCAAGGTCCGCAACATTGGGATCATGGCGCATATCGACGCGGGCAAAACCACAACCACCGAGCGGATTCTTTTTTACACCGGTATCAACTACAAAATCGGTGAAGTTCATGACGGCGGAGCCACCATGGACTGGATGGAACAAGAACAAGAGCGCGGAATCACCATCACTTCGGCTGCCACCACCTGTGAGTGGAAAGGCAACACGATCAACATCATTGACACACCCGGTCACGTTGACTTCACCGTCGAAGTGGAGCG
>Ga0115555_1000867_pt1 | contig 20834 bp, 19 predicted proteins | sample COGITO_mtgs_1104_2_FD_87285 | JGI IMG/M metagenome (GOLD analysis project Ga0115555, IMG submission 87285) | Pelagic marine microbial communities from North Sea - COGITO_mtgs_110407 | ecosystem: Environmental > Aquatic > Marine > Epipelagic | place: Germany:Helgoland, sampling site Kabeltonne... | reverse complement strand
GTTCAGATGTATAGCACTCACCCTTCCGAGGGAGTTCAGCACAGTAGGGACCCTATGGGAAGCGGTTAGAAACCAATTATCAAGAAGCTGATTTAGGGTCAAAACTCCACGCACTATTTTAGCTATTTTCAGCTTCTACTGGCGGACCGCTTCCCATACTGTGTTCAGTTCAGTTGTTGCGTACCCAAATTGTTAAATCATGCTATTATTATTATTATCCACTACAATATGGGCTGCGCATGCCCTTACTCCATCTGAACTGGCTCATGTTACTTTTTTAGGTGCGTCAATATCTATGGATACTCTAACCAAGGAGGAGAAAACCCTTTACCAGCACACCTTCGATGACAGCAGTGAAGATTATGGTGTCTTGAACACTTTCTGGGCAGGAGGAGACGACAAATATGTCGGCGATGCAGTGATTCGATACTATGTCGACAACGAGACAATACCCTCAATAACATTCACTCCGAGAGAGGCCACTGTCGCAGCTTTAGGCGCCGAGACAATTCCATACGACAACAGATATTTCGGAAAGGGCGCGCATAGCAGTGGCTTTAACGTTCAGCACCCTGTTCCATTTAAATCCGTTAGGGTCACATATCAACTCAACCCAGCATATTGGGACGATGACACTCCGCTCTGTTGGTTCATTGTCAGAGGGTCCAGTAATATTCCGGTCAAACTTGGCAACATTGAACTTCCCTCCTCGGCCAGATTAAAGCTGCACACCCAGGATGTGATTGTGAAGAGCTTAGATTTTGTCGATTTCTTGACCATTGACGCGGGGGCAGGAATGATGTGGATGATGGACATGTCTGTTGAGAGCCAAAACTTAAACTTTATGGAAGGTTGCTTCCATATCTATGATAATAAGGTCAAGGATTTCCCTGGTCAGCTCATCTCAACCGGTATGGAGGATTATTTCCAGAGTGCATTTTACTTTGATGCAGGGGTTTTTGCCAGTGAAAACGTCGGTGCCGTTCACCTTGTCAACAACGAAGAAGACGAGATTGGCGAATTCAGCGGCTACAGAATACACGAACTGGACCCGATAATATTTAATGACGGATTCCGTTTCCAGTGGCGGAATGGGGATTCTAGGACAGAAACTGGTTTAAAATGTGTCACTGCAGAAGGCGGAAAAGTGATCGGCACGCCATCTGACAGTCGTGTTCTCTCACATGTCTGGTATTATACATGGTGACTGACTAACTACGAGTATCCATAAAAATTTAGCACCTTGTGCTTATACCAACCCATCCTTTCATTTTAACACCAAATTTAATCGCTGTCGCTTGCATCGCTGCCACTTGAGACCATTCCCAAGCCATCATCGCCACTATCGGCTTCCGTACTTGCCACTGCGGCTTCCGTACTTGCCGGTGTAGCAGAACTTGGCGTTGGCGCTTCCTTCTTAGTTTCGCCAACATCAACATCACTGTCACTGTCACTGTCACTATCATCTCCGCTCAAGCTGCTGTCACTGTCACTGCTGCTGCTGAGCATGGCCATAGCCTCTTTCTTCATTTTTTCGTAGGCCTCCGTTTCCTTCTCATACCTGACTTTGTCCACCTTGGCCAACTCCTCATATTTAGTCTTGTCTTCGAGGGCCTTCCAGTCCTCAGCAACCTTCTTCGACAGGTCTCCAAAACTCATCTCGGGGTGTTCGGCCTTGAGGGCTGGCCTATGCTCAGCTGCGAAGTACATGTAACTTCCGCGAGCGGACTTGGGCGCGTTGGGATCCTTCACGGCTTTCTTCTTCTTGGGAGAAGAAGACTTCTTCTTCTTCTTACCGCTGTCGGAGTCACTGTCACTGTCGCTGTCGCTGTCAGACTCAGGGGGTACATAGGTCTCCATCTCCTTCTCATAACGAGCCTTGTCGGCGGCTGCTGCGTCGACCCACTTCTGAAGCGCCTCGCCCTCAAGCTTCTTGTACTCTTCAGATGCAAGTTTACCGATTTCGGTGAATTTGACGTCCGGGTTGGCCTCCTTGATCTTGGCGCGGTTGGCATTCATGTAAATAAAATAACCGCTCTGTGGTTTCTTGGGTGCGTTAGGGTCCTTCTTCTTCTTCTTCTTCTTCTTTTTCTTATTCTTGTTGTCAGTGGAGGCAAGTCCCGCTTTGGCCTTGGCCTTGGCCTTGCGCTTCTTAGGCAACGCATCGTCGACGGCAATATTACCACCGCTCTGCTGCTGGGCACGCATCTCATTGACCATATCATCAGTGGCATCACTCATAATGGAGGAGTCATCAGAGTCGTTCATGGTATCATCACTCTCTTCGTCGCTTCCGGGTGCATTGAAATCCTCGTCATCGCTGCTGTCCTCGCCGTCCAAGCCACCCTCGTCTTCACTGCCTCCCTCGTTGTAGCTCTTTCTTCGGTTGTTGTCAAAGAGGGCGTTTGACTTGAGATTTTTAACCCTAATTTTCTTCGACTGCAAGAACTGGAGGAGGGGCTGGTACTCGGCCTTAAGAATGCCCGAGAAGGTATACTCGCGGCTGTCCGCCTCTCCACCCCGGGACTTTAGCGTCACGCTGAGGTCGAAATTACGGGTGGTCGACTGGGAAGCGGAACCGCCGTAACCACCGAATCGCTGGAATTCAACATGCGCAATCTCCTGGAAGTGAATGATAACAACCGGCTTGTGAATGAAGACGAGTTGCTTATTGAGGGGGTAAAGGTCACCCTCGCTTGCCTTCAGGGCGCAGGACACACACTTCTTGGCAGACGCGGAATCGTAACCAGAGGGGTCATCAGCTGAGGGCGACTTGGGAGGAATGAAGACTTTCTTGCCGGTGATGATCTTGAAAACCTTGGCAACCAAACTGCTCGTAGCACCCTTCATTGTGCTGTGCAGATCGCTGTACTTCTCGTCGTTCCTCACATCGTCCGATAGATTGATTTCAACAGTTCGTTCAGTCTTGCCCACCTTCATGACAAGGTAAGAATACTTCTGCTGGCCCTGGCGGATTGGTGTATCCAAGGCAATGACGAACGCATAATGGAGCTCATCCGGACGGGGCAGAAGAAAGAATTTTGAGATGTCGTCATACTTAATCTTGTAGTCGTATTTCTGGCCATGCAGGCGGACATAGTCGGAGTAGAGCTGGAGGGAATACCTTCCACGAGGGGTCTCGAAGATTCCGACTTCTTCTGAAAAGGAGGTGATGAGCAGCTCGTTGGCCCCTGATCCTCGGGAATTTAAGTTCGCGACCTTTAGGATACGTTCGCGAAGCAGATCGGCCGGGGTGTCCTCGTCGGGTCCCTCGCCGCCGCCTCCCCCGACGAAAAAGCGAATCTGCACAAGCTCGTCCCCACCGGCCTGCCTGCTCAGGTTATCGTCCTCCTCGAACTGGATCTCGATGTCGTGCCGGGCGTTTCCGGGCTGAACGCACTGAGTGACGTTGTTGAGGGGGATTGAGAGGATCTCAGGACCACGGGAGGCAGACACGGGGAGCGCGAGGGGGTTGTTGGCATCCGCTGGAGAGAATATCGGCACTGACTGATGGAGAGTCAGGGTAGATGGGTTGTGGCTGCGCTTGCGGTTCTTGATGTTTGGATTGTTCGCATCATCTTCACTGTCGCTGCCTCCAATATCGTCCTGATTGGAAGGGAGGGAGGGGGGGGGGGAGGGTTAGGGTTAGGAAAACTCAAAAGTTAGTCAAAAGGGGATAGATAACCAGGAAAAATATTCCACACAGCATTACTCACATCACCGTCGCCAAGAAAGCCAATTCCAAAACTAGCCCCACTCACGCCGACTTTCATATCTCCCTCCCACTCGACTTCAGGAGCAGTGGCAATATTAGCAGCCAGGGTCTTGGAGAGAAGAAGGTCAGAGATCGACTTCTTCTCAGACAATTTGAGGCCATCGAAACGGTACTCAGCTGCTGGCATTGTTACGTCCTCAGCGGTCGCATCAACCTCAGAGCGCAGGCGGAGGTAGCCCATTCGACCGAAGCTCGACCATCCACCATAAATTATTTTGTCACCGGGGACACTGATCTTGTCCTCCTGAGGTGGTGGTGGCAGTGAAAAGGGAGGGTATGAGTTAAGTGCGGACAATTTCACGCGAAAATAATGGCAAACATCGATTCCGATATCCTTTCGACGCTCAATGTCGATGTTCGAACACTAATTTTGCATTGCTTACCGGATTCTTGGTGCAAACCCATTCAACACCCTGCCCTTTGACAAATTTTAGGGTGCCAACACCTCTCCCGGCCATACCGATATGCTTAAACGTCGTCGTATCGCCAACGAGAGACGCCATCGGTTGGTATGTGGACGAGGGGGGGGAGGGGAGGGCTGTCGCGGGCGGAATTGTGATAGAAGAGAGTAAACCTGTGTGGCGCCTTGTGGAAAAAAAGGCTTCGCTCTTGAGGGTTGGTGTGAATGTTTTGAACTAAAAAATCGGGAAAGGTTAAGAAACACACTGGGGAATATGAAGAACAGGCCAAAAAAACAGTTTCTTCAGTAGTGGCAATGGTGAAAAATCCCCCCCGAAGTCACGATCAAGAAAACTCGAACTGTATTTCTCGCTTTTAGAAATCCTCGCCAATCTCGCCACCATTTCCTATTCTAACACAGTTCAATGGCAATTAAACCAAAGACACCGGCTCAGACTCGCTCGAGCCGTCGGACCCCCTCTCCCGCCTCCACTGCAGATAAACTCAAGCCTGTGGAAGCTCCCCCCTCAGACGTCGCCGACGGAGAAGGTGCGGCCACCATGGGAGATATTGTAAGTCGCGGCGCACTGCCATTATCATACCTTGAAAAAAAACCTCATTATTGAAGGACCAGAAATATCGGGATTGTTCTTTGCTTGCAATTGCTTGCATTGCCTTTTGTTTCTATGCCGAGATTCTTTGCCTGGAGGACTATCGATGGACGAGTCTTACTGTTCGACGCGGTTATTGATTGGACACACTCACGAGCGGAAATCGGCCTTTTCACTCCTGATATTGGTCATGTTCTTGCTCTCTTCAGTTGTTGCGGCTTCTTCTTTGCGGAAACAATCTTTGATGTCTTTGCTAACTTCGCCACCTTTGCTCACCTCCTCCTAACCCCCCCAAACCCCATCACGTCACTCACTACACCACACCATCCTCCAGGACATTAACGCCATCGTGAACTCCAGCGGTCCAGTAGTCCCCGTGGTGATTCTCTCAGCCTCTGGCAAAATTCGCGAGGAGACATTGGATCTGACCCCCAAGCTCCGAACGATCCAAGGGCTCCTCGGTGGCGATGTGACATTCTTGGGCCAGTGGGCGGAGCCTTGCGTATCGGGTGTAGTGCTCGTAGTACGCCGCGGGCAGGACGAATCCTCCGGATTGCCGCTCCTCACGGGACACAAACTTCAGCCCCCGTTCCACAACAAGGTCATTTATGGAGATGTCGTGCTTATGAGGACTGGGGAGGACGGGATTCCCATCGCGTTCACGGAGGGAGAATACGATAGCTGGAAGAAGATGAAGATCGAGGAGTTTGAGGTCGATGAGGATGAGGAAGAAGAGGACGTCGATGAGGACGAGGACGAAGACGAGGACGACGGGGAGGAGGAGGACTTGGAGGGGGACTTTGGCTCCGATGACGACAGCGGCGAGGAGGATGACATGATGGATTTCTTCCTCGGTCACATTGTCGAGAAGTTCGAGAAGGAGCATGGGAGGGCTCCGGAGCCTGAGGAGCTCGAGGCTCTTAAGGGGGCTCTGAACGACAAGTTGGGGGGGATGATGGGCGGTGCCGGGGCAGAGGACGAGGAGGAGGATGAACTTAGCGCCATTGCAGAGGAGGAGGAGGAGGAGGAGGGGGAGGAAGAGGAGGAGGAGGCAGCCGAGGAAGTTGTCAAGCCGACAAAGAGGGCCCGGGCGGAGGAAGAAACAACAAAGTCTTCCAAGAAAACAAAAAAATAGTTACTCGATTCTCACTTGACATTCGCTCTTGATATTCGCACTTAGTGTTTCTTTCAAATGACATGTAAACAGCTGGCCTTACAACACTAACAACTGAAATAGTTTCCCAAAAGACTTGACTCACACACAACAAAAGCAATTCTCTTTAAAATGGCACCGCTCCGCTTCAACGCAACTATTTGTCAAACTATTTATCAACCTGTTTTGTTCGTCTCAAGCGCGCGTCCACTCAAATCCACAAAACTCATAAACTGTTAAGTCCCAACCAATCATCTATCCCCGGCACCTGAAGAACCCCGGGAAAGCTTGCCAGCTTGGTCATAAATTCGTTGAGGCCTTCCTTCCTTTTCTGGACAAATCCCGCCTCGGTGTGGTTCGTCAAAATCTTCGCGTCTTTACCAGGAGGTTGAGGCAATACCTTTCGGAGATTGGGGCTCTTTTTGTACATGCTTTTCATTTGATTGTAGAGGGACAGAAAATCTGAGTATCGATGTTCTATTGTGCAGACCTCAGTATCAGTGGTTCCCTTCTTCGTTACGACTACCTTGTAGAATACAACCTTAGCTCCAACGCCACCGCCGGGAGACGACGGTAAAGTTGAGTCATCGACGACCCTGGCGTCTGTAACAATGAAGTCATACTCCTCCTGAACTTTGGAAACCTGATCCAAATGGCATGGTACTTCCTTTCCGTCGATGGTAAGTGAATATTTAAAGCTGAACGCCGAGCATTTAATGGCGAAGTGTAGGACCTTATCCTGGAACTGTATCTGGTGCTTCGAACCGTTGTCCATCTTCTTGGTTTCTGTTAGCATCAGCTTTCCGCCTAAGGAGATCTCACGGAGTCCGCTCACTTCACCGTGACGGAGGACCGCCTGGACGGAATCGGAGAACGGGAGATTCCACACGGTTGTCGTTATTTCCATATCTTTCGATGCATGAGTATTGCCCATGACTTGAGATGAGAGCTTACCCTGCACGAAGTGGAAGGATCTTTAGTGTTATGCAGGGATTATTTTCGATAACTATTTCACGATTGGTTCTAACTATAAACGTTGGGAGAAAATCCAGAAATTATGAAGAAGAAAAAACGAGACCTGAAGTGTGTAAGTTCTTAATTGTTAATGTTTCGATGTTGGTTTGTTTTGAGGAGACTCAACTCAAATTTACAGGAACGACCCTATGCCATTGGAAAAGTCTTCATTCCTTCACACTCATAGTCAGAGCACATCAGTCGTAATTTAAAGCCCCAAATACCGTAGACTCATACCATAAACAAACCCCTCTCATAACTCCATCCTCCGTGCCGACAACTGCACCATGGCATTCATTACCCAAGTCCCCCGTCAGAAGAATGAGACTCGCGACGAGATTGCCGAGCTCGAAGCACTCGTCAGTGGAGTTACGCAGACCTCACAATCGACCCTACTACTCAAGAAGAAGAAGGAAATGCGGGAGGTGAGAGAGTGCTGAGCTGATTCGACCACTTTTCTTTCAAAAAAGATGAAATTTTGCACTTGTGTTCGATCGAAACTCTTTACTTACTAATCTTTGCGATGCAGGTGAACGACAGCTTGGCATTTATGAAGTCTCAGTATTTATCCAGAATGGCTGCTTGTGATGAAAAACACCAAGTCTTTGAGAGGAAGCAAATGGACATGAAGGAACAGGTCGTAAAGTTTGAGAAATTTATTCAGGAAAATGACGCGAAGCGGCAAAGGGCGGAGATGAGGGCGAAAGACGAGAGAAAAAAAGTGGAGCAGAAAAAGGCAGAATTGGAGCAATTGAAGAAGGAGTTGAAGGAGACTGAGGGGGATAGGAACGAACTAGAAGAGAGACTCAATAAATTGAACCGGTACAAAGAGTACTTGGACGCAACAGTAGACGCGACGGACGACAGTGTGGAACAAATAGACGACATACTGAATCGGTTGACGACGCTGGAGGGCGCCAACAAGGATCTTATGGGTTACCAGAAATCGGGAGATGCTGAAATTGATGTCGTCAGACAGGAACTGGAAAGCTACATGATGACCACGCAAAACCAGATCCTCGTGCAAAATAGTAAGGTGCACAACTATCAGTTCGAGCTAGAGAAGCTCCGGGCTGCAGCCAAGAAGGGACGGGAATACGAAGAGTTCAAGCAAGACAGGGTGAAGGATGTGAACATGGAGACTGGACAGATGATAATGGCCATCAGAAATCTTTACGGAAGATGCTGCTCGACAACAAAAACAAAAATGCCAAGGTGAGAGAAGTTGAACGAGGCGTGCTACAAACAACACATTCTTGTCTTCTTCTTTATCTCCTTGTATTGATTGATGGCCCTAACCGAAATCTCTTTCTCTCTTTTATGTCAAAAACAGGTTCGAAAGCGGTTTTTCGGGAAACTTAAGAAAGCTAGAAAAATGTTTAACATTCATATGCGAGCGAATTGTCGATTTGAACGAGGTAGTCGTCGCATACAAAGAAGAAGAGGCAGCTGCTGATCAGCTGCCTCCCATACCAAGCAGTAAGAGAAACTTGAACAGCGGCACTGGAAAAAATACTAGTGGCACTCTGCGTCCTGAGGCCAGTGCCTTCTTGAATTGATCCTACAGTGCAGTGCAGTTGTTGGTGTAATTGTGTTGTAAGAGAAAACAAGCGTAACTAGTAGTGTATAAATGAACTGTGAAATTGGCGAGCAAAACATATTTCGTTGTTTCTTATCGTCCACTAGTTCTTTCGTGCCCAATGTTCTTTCGGTGCGGCTTAGTTTTCACATCTCTCTCCGACCCATGTTTATCTATTTTTCTATTTTCTGCATTATTTCTATATATCCAAGGTCACTTTTTCTTCATCTTCTTTCCACCAAAAGCACCCAAAACAGTTTTTGCAAGTCCTTTTAAAATCAACTGCATCCAGTACAGCTGCATCACAACCATCAGACCCAACCCAATAACTAACCATGCCACGTGTAATTTTGTATGAGTGTCTTGGGCATTGCTTAACACAAATAAACTGTCGGCATAAAAACGAACCGTGAAAAAGTAGAGCAGAACACCGCGGAAATAAAGGAAGGCAAAGGCAAACACTTACGGAGAAGAACGTACAGTACAGTGGAGTGTGTGCGTGTGAGAATCGAGAGCACACAGTGATGACAATAGATCCCGATTCCTTCTCACCTATCCTGACGACCGAATAAACAGTCGGGTACTTTTCTCTCAACGCCTTGCTATCCTTAAAGAAGTTCATGACTGCCAAGGGAATAGAGCTAAGCTCTGTGATGCCAAAATAATAGCACTGATAATAAAGGAAATCAACTTCGTTCCTCATCACTGCCCATGCTAAACCAGCGACCAGGACGTGGTGGAAGTACATAAGAGGGACTTCACCGACCACGAGGCCAACCGGTATACTCCACAGCTGATACGCGAACTGGAGGTGTGAAAGGTGCACTGCCAAGGGGTGAGGGGCCGAAATTCTATTCACCATAAGGTCAACATTTGTATTGGGGCCAGTGACAACGTAATGGACATAGTAGCCAAACACCCCAAAACAAGTGTTAATCAAGAAATTAAACACGCGATATGCCTTCTGTAATCTAGTAGGCCCAGACTTTTCGCCTTCCCGGCAGAGCAACCAAAGAAGGACAGTGGCAACATACATCACAACTGTAGAAATGAGAATGAACACCCACACATCATTGAGAGCGTCAGGGGGGAGGAGTTTGGCGGCAACCGGAGAGACGCCCCACGACTGCTGCGGAGGAGCCTCGAATGGGATCGGAGAAAATAGTTCCGCTGCTCGAGAACAGAGCTCTGAGAGAAAGAGCACAAACATGGATCTTCAATTTAGGAGTGTTTGCTGCTAAACGAGTGCTTTGGGAGTACACTTGGTTGGTTTACGGTGCTCAATAACAGCGATCAACAAAAGTCCTGATTTTGCTTCCAAGGAGTTTATTGCGAAGAGTCAGAAGGCCTATTCCGTTAATTTGTTACGGAAGTTAAGTAATATGAGGCTGAGACGCCTGCAATCTTCGTTAGTTCTCCTCTCGCTGCTCTCATTTGCCTCCGGCTATGTGAAACCTATTTTGACTCGGGTGTTGTCATCTCCGCGTCAGAAGAAAATACTTCTGCACAGCACAATACAGAGGGTCGAGACGATAAAGCCACACAAGTTGAGCTACCGGGAACTGAAACGAGAGTTAGCCAGTTTGGAAATTGACACGAATAACCTCGATACTAAGACTATGCAGGATATGCTCGCTAGCTCAGCGAGGACAACAACCACAACAGAGACAGCAGCAGACTCATCAGCAACCACAGCAACAGCCTCTTCTACACCTGCCAATACTAAAACTACTATCATCGGGGACGTGTCATTCAGATGGGATCGCAGTCCGGAGTCTGGCGGCTCCATCCCCATGACTTCGTCAGCCTGCATCACTGCATGCCAGGAGGGAAATTGGAAGAAGGGCCTGCGTAAGCTCAAGCAGCTGAAGAGCGCGATTGCAAGGGAATCCGGCGACGAGGGCAAAGTGAGCGAGGAAGTATACAACGCGATACTGAGGAGTTTGGCTCGGGCACACCTTCAGGGAGGGAGGGCAGGGGAGCCAGCAAGAAAGGTAGGAAAAGGCAAGAGACCGTGGTGGTTTTTGACACCATCTTTGATCGATAGGGGCTTCAAACGATTTGATTACTCACCAAATTTTATTACCATTGCAGATTATCGAGGAAATGGTTTTGTGCAACTACGCCCTCTCTTCCACAGTCGTGAACACGATTCTGACAGACTCGCTTGGCTCATCGTACACGAATCCCTCAACGGGCAAGTCGTACGTAAATCCCGCACAGCTGGATGTAACTCTGGCGGTAATTGATGCTTTAGGAAGGAGTGTCGAGCAAGGGAACGAGGGATCGCCATTGTTGGTCGAGGAGGAAGTGTGGGAGGGTCTGATCAAGGGTTTGGTGAAGGAGGAGAGGTAAGTTCTTTTTGTCAAAACTCGAGTTCGCTTCTTCTTTTCCCTCCTCCCTCCCACTTAATTAACAGTCATCTGCTCTCCATTTGTACCCCAACAGTATTTCTGAAGCCATCGCATTACTCCGTAGACAGATCGTTTCTTTCTCCTCGACCCCAACGCTGCTGGCCTTCTCTTCGGTAGCATCAGCCGCAGCCCGTCTTAAGATGACACCGGACGTGCTGTCCCTCCTCGCATTGGTGAAGGCCTCCGGCTACTCGCTTGATTCTATTGGCAACACAGCGTCTGGGCGACTACTTCTCGCCTCTGGCGTCATCGCCGCAGAGAAACAGGGGAACATTGCTCTCGGTCTCCGCTTGCTCACAGCTGCTCAGAAGGCAGAAGGGTGCAGCCCGGACAGGGGCGACTTACTGACGATATTATCCTCCTCTCAAGCTCAGAACTCTGCGCTTGTGTTACACTCGAAAGCAATTCAGACTGGATGCAGTGTGGGAAATTGGAAGCTTGCGACCGACCTCCTTGATCTGATGGCCGTCCGAGAGCTTCGCCCGAACCAACAGACCTACCTTAATGTCATCAATGTCCTCAGCAAAGAAGAAAAATCAAGGAAGGCTACTAAAGTTCTCTTTGACTGGATCGAGTTGTCCAAGACGACTGCGCTTCAACCACCGAGCGTGCAGACCTTCAATAACATCGTTAACTGCTGCGAGGTGTGTGGGGAGAGTGACCTGACCACTACTGTGCTCGACAAAATGAAAGAAATTCACTCCACCGATGGAAATACCATCACCTTCAACATCGCCCTCAAGCGCCTTGCCAAGATTGGAAATACCGCTGCTTGCGAGGGCTTGATAATGGGCATGCTAGCGGAGGGAGTTGAGCCCTCCGTCGTTACATACACGACAGTCATCGGTGCCTGCGCCCACAACAAGGATTCGGAGCTTGCCTTTGAGTGGATCCGTCGAATGAAGATTAAGGGCTGCGCACCCAACTTTCACACCTATAACACTGCTTTTAGTGCTTGCTTGGACGGTACTCTGGAGGGAACTCAGAGGGCCGCAGCTCTCGCTAAGATGATGATCGAAGACGTTGACAACCAGCTCAAGCAGTGCGACGTCGAGAACAGTGACGAAAAACTCAAGGACTTTATCAGTTTGCTGCCGGACACGTACACTAAGAAGCTTGCCAGAGAATTGATGAAGCAGCTCCGGGACAATTGGACGAACGGGGACGTGGACAAGGACATCGCTCGGATGAAGATTCGCCCTGCCTTCAAGGATCTGGTTGACTTCACGAAAGAAGAGGAACTTAAGAAGTTGAAGGTGGGCGACCAAACTTCCATGGAAGATTGCGTCATCAGTGTCCAGGAGGACACAGACTACACATTTGTCAGACGACTGAGGGAAGAGGTCTAACGAATTATGGCGTCAAGAAAGGGAACCAAAAAATTATTGAGAAGTAGCTAGGAGGGCGTCAGTTTTTGAACGAACGAGACATTTACTTATTAAGTGGCGCGTGGCGTGGGCAAACCACCTACTCTATATTTATTTTACTTCCTTCGACGCGCGACTCTTCACCGAATCATATAATATTTTCCCCATGCATCCCCCCAGTCCTTCACAAGCAAGTACCGTCGGTGAGCTGATGCACACCCCAAAAACGCTCGCATCGCACAATCTCAGATTCTCCACCCCCATAACCCGAAATTTCTCATCCACGACGTCTCCCATCCGACAGCTTCCGTGGAGATGGTAATAAGTCGTTCCGAAGGCTCCCGCATATTCTACACATGTTCTATTTTTGAAGAAGAACTTATAAAGGGGCCACAAGATCTCGACGCAGTCATCGTAGTATTTCTCTTTGAGCTTTTCCGACGTTTTCCACCCTTCGCTGAACGTTTCGCGGTCCGAGGGAGTAGCGAGGTAGTTTAATTTTAGATCAACCTCTAGTAAGGTGTCATTGCCCTCACAGTCGTCACTGTCACCATCATTGTGGTTATTTGCTCTCCTTGTAAATCCTACCTCACCGGTAGTAGTCACTGTCACCAAATTTACATTCAAAGTGACGAGGTGTCCCTCGATGTAGCTTTTGACTCTCCGGGGAATGAAACATTTCACTGTCAGGACGGCCATAACGCAAAAGTTGAAGATGAGGTACAGAATAAGATCAGTTAGTTTCAGGCACGCGACATATAGACCGGTAAGAATTTTTATCCCTCCTCCTGTCTCGACGTTCTGTTCCCACTCCGTCCATTCAGAGGAATCCACTGGACCAACTGTAAACCGTAAGCAGTTGAAGGCGTGGTGAATGACTTGATAAACACAGCTACCTTCAAACACCATGCTCTGAGATGTATCGCCATTCATACTCCACCACCCCTTAATACCATTACAGGATTGTTTGTAGGATTTGAAATCGTTTGTGCTTTTCCGCGTCCAAAATAGCCGAGGTACTACTAAATGATCGATGCATTTCTACGGTAAAAGTGAGCGAGCAAAACGCACAAGTGTTAGGGGGGCGACGAGCATGAGGCGAGAAATACGGCAACGCAAGGGACGGCAACGCAAGGGCAACAATCTCTGTTTCGTTCAAGCGAAAATGAAACTCACCTTTCCCACCGAATCGTTATCTACTACTCTATATTGGTTCGCAATCCCGAGTTCATCCATCATGGTGAACCCCCCAATCCCGCTCTGCATGAGAATTTTTGGGGTAAAAATAGCACCGCAGCAAAGAATTACCTCACCCCCTTCGGCGACTCTAATAACTTCGTCGGTCTTCAGTACTACCCCCGTAGCGATCTTCCCTTCAAAAAGAACTCGCTTGACATCACAGCCACACCGCACTTCTATGTTAACTCCTTCGTTCTCCGCACTATCATTGTTCAGCAGAGGCTTCACCAAACTGTCGAAAGCATTCATCCTACCAGATCCACTCTGATCAATGCTGGCGTAAAACGGATTCGTGAAGCCGCTATCGACGTCGCCATCCTGAGATTTCCGCAGCCGTTTAAAGAAATCCTCGTCTTTGTAAGTTGGTGTTATTAGCTTCTCTGCGAGGAGGTAATCCTTAATTTTGTAAATCTCACCAAGAACATCGTTTTGTGAACAGAATTTACCCCAATGAGTAGAGTCGTCTGTTTCACGGCCGAGCTCTTTCTTTAGTCGCTCTTCACCAGGGGCGCAGAAAAGCATTGCATTGATGTTACTCGATCCGCCAAGACCCTTCCCCTGCGGCATCTCAATGTGCCGCCCCCGCAGAGAACCATATTTGCTCATGTTGTCCAAGACCCGCATATAAGGGGGGAGGGAGGACACATACGCAGTATCTAGCCCAGCGCCCCAATCTCTAGGGTTGAGATTACTCTGGGGAGTCGTGCGGGGGCGGGTCTCTGGTCTTGACAGCCGCTCATGCTGCCTTTGCTTTTTTCCAGGTGACGGGTTTTCTTCTCCATCCTCCGACAGAACCAGAATTCGCAGGTGCAATTGTGGTCGCTCAACTCTATTTGTAGCTAGGATTCTATGGATCATAGCGCAGGCCGACGGTCCGCAGCCTACAACAAGGAAATCATAGGTCATCCTGTGAGGATGAGAGGGGATGGAGAGAGAGAGAGAGAGAGAGAGAGAGCCTTCTTCTCGGTTACTCAAATGTGGGTGATTTGAGGGCGTTCGGTGTACTGTTATAGGTCTAAATAAGACGAAGAAATGGGATTTTCTTTTCTGAAGACGACTCAATTGTAAGTAGTATAGTTTATTACAACTCAACCGAACCTTACATCAGCCACTATTGCTAAGATTATCGTCGCATGAGCTTTGTGAACTGTCACTTCAGGCCGCTTGATATGATGAAAACTCCTCCTCCAACTCTTGGCGATGATGACTCATCTGACTCATGCCTCGGCACATTCCTCCTATCCCTCCGAGCCACCCACTTACACCATCGCAGCCAAACACAATATGCAGTTCGCTACTCTCATTACACTTGCACTTTTCACGCAAGGAATGGCCTTCGTCGGCCCTTCCTACTCACATACAGTCATCGCGTCAATGGCGCTAGCCGCCAAGAAGACGGGCAAGCCCGCCCCCACCCCTGAGAAGGGTGGCTTCCTTAGCTCCTTCAAGCCTCCCGTTCCTCCCACGCTCCCAACCCTCCCCCCCCTCCTCGACGGCGGAGTGATTGGTGTCGCCGGCAAGGGCATGTCGCTGCTCTCGCCCATCTTCTCATTGGAGGCGAAGTTCCAGGCCGCAGTTACCGGCTTCGTCGGAGAGATCATCGGCTCTCCGTTCCGCACCAACCCCGACGACGTTCGTGCAGATATCAAGGCCGAGATCAAGAAGAACAAGGCCGTTATCTACACTTACGACCTCTCCCCCTTCTCCTCTGGAGCCCTCAACCTTCTAAGGGAGTACGATGTGGAGGTAATTAGCATGGGCGCTGAGTGGTTCCTTCCCGGCCTATTTAAGGGGCCCGAGAACAGTGAAAGGCGCGTCGCACTTGAGGAGATGACTGGGTCGACAAGCCTCCCCAAGTTGTTTGTCAGCGGAGTCTGCTACGGTGGCTTCTCCACTGGTGGCCCTAGTGGGGGCGGCATAGCGTCCCTCGCCTCCTCCGGCAAGCTCGCCGGCCTCGGCCTTAAGAAGAAAACCCTCTCCTCCAAGAAGAGGGGAAGAAAAGGACTGACTCCCTAGCGATGATGAGATGAAAGAATAAACGAAAGTTTATCTAAACAATAAAATATTTTCGGTATATCATACTTGCTGCCAGTTCTTACAATCAGTTATTGCCATTCATATTGCACATTTTCAAATTTTCGCAGAGCCTCGTCACGTCATTCTCGTCTCATCCTCCACCTATACAGGACTCTCTTCTTTCGACATGTCGGTGATAATGCTCGGCGGCGCCTTGGCGCTTATTGAGGCAGGCAGCATGCTCTGCACCCTGCTTCTGCTGGGGGTGGCAGGCCCGCCAGCCAAGCCAGTCATTGGATTAAAGGTGCTGGAAGCTCCACCCTGGGAGACCGTTTTTGGCGTTTCAGGAGCGAAAACATCCTTGTTTTGATTGGGGAGGTTCTCTAAGACGTGTTCGGTCTGCTCCAAACCGTTCCTCTGCATGCTCACCAACTCCAGCAGTTCTTCCCTGCCCATCTTGTCCAACTTGACCCCAGTTAGTTGTGCGATTCTTCTGTGGGAAGTCTCTAGTGCTTCACTCAAATTATAGCTTTCTCTGACTGCATCTGCAGCTCGCGCACTATTTCTGTGTTGCACCCTGCACACTACAAACCAGCCAATCACACATGACAGGAATCTTCCCAAGTTGTAAATCTTCCAGGCTGAGACCTTCTCTTCCAATTCTGCATCACTGAATTGCATGCGGTCTTCCACAGTATAGTAGTAGAACTCGATGTCACTGACTCCCGCGATCAAGGAGAAGACTAATGCAGCCATGTAACACACGACCAAAAAGACAAGCTCGATCTTCTCTGTCCCGCTGCGCTTCCTCCACTCTTCGGTGTTATGCCTAACCCTGCTGAAATCATTCATGGCACCAACGAAGCAAATTGTGGTCATAATATAGTACAATCTGCGTGTCTCGTTGGCAAGTGCACCATATTCAGCCACAAATTCCTTCGCATTGTCCCCGCTGTACGCCTCATAAACTGTTTCACCGCTATACCCAGCCAGAACGCCCTGCAAGACAAGGAAACCGCTATACATTAGCCTCTCCAGTCTCTCCATGGCCGCCTCCCTGCTCTTTTCGAAATCTTCCTCATTTACAACGACGTTCATCAATAGCTTGCTCTTTTTATTGTCTTTTGCTGTCGATAGGGTTTCGGAAGTGTCAGTGGCGTACTTGAAAAACCTCCCAGTGCTTGCAGACTCAACGTAGACGTAAATCTGCCTATTTCGCAGTTTTCCGGGCGCTTTTTCGTCTTCCACGTCTCTTAGAGTGCTATTGAGTTCGCTCAGTGCTATAGGCCCCGTGCCATCTCCAAAATCGATTTTCACGTAGCCGGGGGCCTCACTGATGTGGAGGGGCTTTCCCTTGACATCTTTGTCTGACGGTATGAATCGCTGCAGACCATCCGTGAGCGCTTTGATGGGATCCAATCTACCACTTTTCATGCTGTCGTCGCTACTGTCCGATTTCTTCTTGCTCTTGGATTTGCCATGCTTCTTCTTGCTGTTGCCCTTTTCAACATCCCTGTCCTCATCACTGCTGTCATCACCATCTTTATCGTCGTTCTTCTTCTTGTTTTTCCCAAACTTTCCCATTAACGACTTCATTCCCTTGCCTTTCCTACCAGAGCCTTTTTCAGATTTTTTGGATGAAGACTTATCAGAGCTGTTGTCATCATTTTCACTCTCTGAGCCGTCATTGGAGTTGCCCTTCTTTTTGGCAATTAAAGGCTTTTCAGAGTGAGGCGTCTCGTCCTCGTCAGATGAATCATCATTCTTGCGCCTTCTCCCCGGCATTTTTCAGATGGTGAAGGAGGCAGAGAGGAAGGTTGTTGGAGGAAACTGTTTCGATTTTGAAATGTCTTGGTGTGGGGAAGAGACTATTGACAGTGAGATTGGTTTTGAAAGTTAAGGGTTACTGCCACGTGGCAAAAGAATCAGTGCCGGTCTTCAGTAAAAAAAAATGCAGATATATTAATGTGGGTGATTGAAAAAGAATGTCGGTTTGTTTTCAGGGCCGGAATCACAAGCAAAGGACGACGGTCGTTTTTCTAATATTTTCTCTCACAATTTCAAAACATTCTGCTAAGTAATGTCGGTTCACGCGGATACATCATCCGTGTCGACGACATTTCCGCGAAAACATGCCGAACTAGAGCAGGAAATTACTTCTAAACGGTCCCGGCGACCCCTCACAAATGTCACTAATACCCTCCATCAACCCTCTGCATCAACACCGAAAAATGACAAAGAAACCATCAGCAACTGCAGTAACACTCACAATAAGAACATGAAATGCGTACTTTTCAAGCAACAGGTATCCCCTACAAAGATCAGGTACCTATTGTATGCGAACGGAAAGAAAATGAGCACCCTGAATTCCACAACAAGGATTAAAATTTCGGCGAATAACACCTCATTCGAGCTCCACAACGGCCCCTCGAAACAGGTTCAGGTTCTGAAGGCCGCCGGCGACCACACCAAGTGGATCAATACGATATCATCTGCTGTGTGCGACTGTATCATTGCAGAGTCAATGGCAACCCCGCTGAATTTCATGAAGGTGACAAAGTGTGTGGAGGTGCTGCGGAGCGACTTCAAGAACGTCGAAAACAAAGATGTATTTGAGATCGTAGAGCTGGGGAACATCATGAAGGAAATCGTGATGATGAGGGCCTTTGTCAACAAAAAGGACCCGGGCTTTCATAGTGGGAGCTTGAGGAGGCACCCAGGGGTTTTGGAGCTCATGGATAAATGCGAGAAACTTGCAAGGTTGCGCGACTTTGATGAGTGGAAGAAGCTAAAAGACTATGTATTAGGAGTGTACGAGGACGACGAGGAGGATGCGGAAGATACATTCGTGACTTGCGCAAATAACAACAACAGCGACACCAACAACGACAACCGCAACAATAACAACAACAACAACAACAACAACAATTATAATAACAATGTCGTGACGCCTGATAAATCATCATTCGACAATCTACTTGACGTTGACGATGATGACTTCAGTTTGATGCACGACAACGTTCCCAGTGATAGTTTGTTTGACATTTCCACTCAGAATGCGACCATCCTCAGCCCCACCCCGAACAGCTTGCTCTCAGTGACGACAACGATAAGCCCCACACCCAAGAAATTAAAAGACTTGCTTCAAGGGACGCAAGATTTAAAAACGAAGCTGGAGGAAATGAGCCGGAGCATGGGCGAAGGGGAGGAGGAGGAGGAGGAGGAGGAGGAAGACAAGGAGGCAGCGACAGTCCCAAATACAACTACCACAAAGGCGAACTTGGTCCAAGGCAACCAGACTGCAATTTTCAGACTTCCCAGGAAGTCCAAGATTGCACGAGTTAGCTTCCTAGCGATTTTGGGGGCATTCTCCTTGACTGCAGTTTTGTCTGGCATTTTCCAACTTGGGAAAGCCTGCGAAAAACGTCAGCACTACAATGTCAACACAGACCAAGGCGTAAATTCGTTGGTAAGTTGGATCTGCCCTCACGACACCGACGAGACTTTGTTGGTCTTATTCGAGACCCCAGAAGACACTGTATTCAAGACAATAATTGAGGAAGAAATGGAGGAGAGAATGAGGGAGGTAGAGGGAGAGGAAGCTGGCGGAGGGGTTGATGAAGTCGGTGTTGGTGGCATAGATGGCAAGGGAGTTTTGGGCTGGGGGAAGAACTTCCTACGGAAACTGATGATCTATGAGATAAAAGAAATTGAGGGGGTGACAGAAGATGACGACGACAACGATGATGGGGAAGACAAAACGCGGCGGAGTTGGTTTCGAAGGCCGAAACGGTAAATTTTTTTTATCGAAACCTAAAAGAAAACTACACACGTGTTTTACTGCATGCATGCCACTACTCTACCACATTCTCCAGTTCAAACTTGCATCAACTCCTTTGCCTCTCTTTCAGCCGCCTTCCTAGCAGCCAATTGTTCTTGGGTACCTTCCCCCGTCATCTCGGCGTGGAAAGTAGAGTCAAGAAATGACTTCCCCCCCTTGGCAAGCCTTACCATTTCCCTGACCTCCGCTTGCATCTGCACCATGACGGCAAGCTGCTTCTTCTCTTTCTGCACACTCTTCCTAACCCCGAAATAAATATCACTGTGCCAACTCTCGGGGGGGAACTCCGTCATCCTGCTGAATGTGATGGAGGGGTTCTCGCACCTGAAAATGTACTCTCCGAATTCACTGTGACCGAAGAACTCGCTAATCTGCTTCGGTGACCAACCGTCGCAGTCTTGTAGTCCCGTATCCGCTCCACCTTCCTCGACCAGCGTAATGGCAGTGTCGACGTGCCCTTTCTCGGCCGCGTAGTGGAGAGGTGACCTGCCAGCAGCGTCAGGGGGGTCAACGATGGCCCCAGCTGAGAGGAGAAGGGACACTATGCCGGGGTGCCCTGCCTTCGCCGCGCAGTGTAGAGGGGTAAGGCCCGAATCGTTACTACTCGTATTTACCTTTGCCCCGGAGTCCACGAGAATTTTTACGCACGGGAGTGACATTGCCGAGCACGCAAAGTGCAGGGGCTTGAATCCATGGCAGGTCATGGCCTCCACAGTTCCCCCTGCATTTACCAGCGATTCCGTCAAACCAGGATTACCTGCCATGCAAGCGTTGTGGAGAGGAGTAAAATGACCATCATCCATCCTGTTGGTCTTCTGCAGGTCATCGCGGAAGCTATAGTTGGCCTGGAGCGACCGCATCGCAATGGCAGACTCCCTACCATGGCAGGGGTTGACACGATCATAGTCGCAGTATTTATTCGACCGGCTGCATACCTGACACTGCATACGAGACGGACGGTTCTTTTTTCCGCAGCAGAAGCAATACCAGTAGTGCCCCTGCTCATGGTTGGAAATTCGCTTGATTGTTTGTTTCTTGGCCAAGATGTCGACCTTCTTCTTCATCTTAATAAGGGTAGTGAAACCTGCTTGGGGTAGAGCCTTCCTCTTTTCCTCTATCGCCTCCTCCTTCGCCATCTTATCGTCTATAAGTTTTTGTTGCTGCTGCTTGAGCCTCTGGCGGGCGACGAAGCCCCCAGAGCCGTCAGATGTCTTGGGCCTGTTAGGGTCCTCCGTGGAGTTGGGGAAGGTCTTCTTCGCCCTCATACGGGCCCAGGGGGGGACGGCACCGGCCGGTGGAGCACCAGAAGATGTCGGGGGGAGAGCATGTGCCTGGTTTGTCATGATCTTTGGAGACTCGAGAGGGTAATTGGACAGACAAGAAATCAAGAGAGAGGGAGGTCAGTTGAGTAGTTATGACCAGGGCT
>Ga0115555_1000866_pt1 | contig 20836 bp, 13 predicted proteins | sample COGITO_mtgs_1104_2_FD_87285 | JGI IMG/M metagenome (GOLD analysis project Ga0115555, IMG submission 87285) | Pelagic marine microbial communities from North Sea - COGITO_mtgs_110407 | ecosystem: Environmental > Aquatic > Marine > Epipelagic | place: Germany:Helgoland, sampling site Kabeltonne... | reverse complement strand
TCGGACGATGAACCCTTTTCGAAGAAGAAGACAAAAACGACGAAACATAAACAGATGTACTTGGATCTGGGGCAAAAATCGTTCGCGCACGCGACGTGTTCGATATGCGGGTTGATGTTTGCGAAAGGCGAACCGTCGGACGAGGAGTTACATCGAAAGCACCACGCGAAGTTTCTCGAGGAAAGAGATAACGCGTTCGTGACGGTGAACGTAAACAAGGCGAACTCGTTCTGGGTCGATGAAAGGAAACAGAATTGGCAGGAAGTAGAGATTGTAAGAAAAGACGCGCCGTCGTCGTCGTCGGAAAAGTCGGAAAAGTGTCGCGTGTATCGCGTGACGAAAGGAGGGTGCGATCGACACGCGTGGGCGAAAGTGAAACGGGTTGCGAAGATAGTTGAAACAGAAATCGGGGCCGTAGAAGAATGGGTACTAGGAGGAGAAGAAGAGAATAGGGATTTACACGTCGTTGCGTTCGTGTGCGTGTCTTTCACGGGTGGGAAAGCGAACGAAGGAAAAATCATCGGCGCGGCGTTTTGCGAGGATGTCGCGGCGAATCAAAGAGAGGTGTTTGCGTCGACGAGGGCGGGAGGAAAGGCGGATGAGAAGGCACCGAGTGGAAACGATTCGTCCGCGGCGGTGACGACGACGACGACAACGAGTGCGAATGATAACGTTCGTGGCGGAGGGGTGTTGAAGAAAGGTGCTCGGATACAGCTTTCATCCCAAACGAGAGATTCAGTTGGAATTCGAGCGCTTTGGGTACACAAAAAGTTTCGTCGCGCGGGTGTTTCTTACAACCTGTTGGAAAATTGTCGACGACGATTTTACGGCGACGCCTCCATGATTGGCTCTTCGACAATAGTGGAGAAAGATAGAGTGGCTTTTTCTCAGCCAACTTACCAAGGGGAGTTATTTATTGCCAAATACGCCGGCAACGGAGGCTTTCTCGTGTACGAATAATAGGCAAAGTAATAGCTAGGGAAACAAATAAACCACGTAGTCAAATGTAAATTGTAGATAGGATAGATAGATTTAGATGTTCAGTTAAACTGTGTTTTTTACAATATATATACGCTTTGTAGTGGGTATACAATCATGTTATGTTATTATCGCGTTCGGTTCAAGACGGCTTCTTGAACAGCGTCCTTGGTCGCTTGCGATCGACCGTCCATCTCTGTCAACTGTTCCGGGTCAATCGTCATCAACTGTTGCTCGTCGTTTTCTTCTAACACGTAACCGGCGCCAAAAACCACCGGAGACTCGTCTTCCATCTTTTGCGGTCTCTTCCACCCTTGCCCGGAGAAAGTACTCGCTTCCGCCATGATGTCGTCGTTGATCTTCTTCAACCCAGCCGTCTTCATGCCCTTCGCCTTGGCCGAAACTACTTCCGCGGCTAACTTTCCACCCAACACGGCACCTTCCATAGATCCGAGGAACTTCTGACTCGTCCAATCACCGGCTAACGTGAAGTTCTTGATCGGAGTTTCTTGCGACGGTCGGTACTTATTTCTACCCGGAACGGCGGCGTACACCGATCGCGGCGTTTTCACGACGGCGTGTTTCAACAACTTCGCGCCGACGCCATCCGGCGCTTTCTTCCCAATTTCCAACGGAAACAAACGCTCGAGTTCTTTCATGGTGGCGTCGACGATTTCTTGGTTCGATTTTGCGATCCAGTTCGTTTTACCGCCGGCAATCGGCGAGCACGGCGCAAAGACTAATTCGATCATAGATTTTTCTTCGTCGTAATATTCTTTGCACGTGGTAGACATGTCCGCGTAGACTGACAATAACGGCGATCGAGAAAAGCACAAGTGGTCGACGTTTTGCAACTTGCGATCAAACCACAAGTGAATGTTAATAACTGGGATACCTTCGAGTTGTTTCATTTGTTGGAAAAATGGCATCTTCGTCCACGGTTCCGGGCACATTCTCTTCATGACGTCCACCGGTACGGCCGAGATGAACTCGTCCGCTTCGATGACTTCACCGTTCGCCATCAAGATGTGTTTCACCGAATCGTCCTCGTTCAAAACCCACTCTTTCACGCGTTGCTTCATCAACACTTTACCACCGTTTTTCTCTATGCTTTGTTTCATCGGCTCGCACAAACGATCCGGTTGATTACCGTCCAAAAATGCCATCTGCAAACCGTCCGTCTCGTTTAAGAAACGGTTCATCGCGGTCAACACGACCGTCATGGACAACTTGTCCGGGTCGATGAAGTCCAAAGCTTTAGCCATTGAAATGAACACCTCTTCGTTGATTCTTTCCGGCATGCCATACTTTCTCATAAAGTCCGTCACCGATAACTCGTCTTGCTTATCGATAAAATCTTGACCTTCAATCAACATCGGCAACAACGGCGGCGCGGTTTGTAATTTTTCCGGCAACGTCAACATCTTCTGGTTCAACAAAATTGCCAACCCAAAGTTCAACGGCGCCGGGATACCTTTGATGAAATCAAACGTCGTAAACTCCCCCGGCAACTCCTGCATGGCGAAAATCATCTTGTGCACCTTCCATTGCAATCGATCTTCGATGTCCAACTCGCTGAACAAGTTCATCATGTTCGGATACGCGCCAAAGAAAATGTGCAACCCGGTTTCAATCCAATCCCCATCTTTGTCTTTCCACGCGGAAACTTTACCACCCAACACGTCTCTCGCTTCCAAAACGATCGGTTCGTGACCGGCTTCGGCGAGGTACTTGCCGCACGCCAAGCCGGACAATCCGCCGCCGACGATGACAACTTTTTTCTTTTGTTCCGGCGACGCTTTCAAATCCGTCTGTTGTTGTTGAGAAGAAGATAGAGAAGAGAGCGTTAGTAATGTTTCGCCAAATAAAGGTTCGTCGTTTGCCCGCGCAGAGTAGAAGGAGTCAGTCGCAGTTGTCGCATCATCGAGCTCGCTCGTAAAATTTTCCTCTGTTTTCCTCCATTTTGGAGGAAAAAATCTCATCAAAAATCCTCTCAAGTTTGGATAAAATGGACTAAAAACTGCTGACGTCTTAACACGCTCTGAGGAATAAAAGGGACACCATAACTGCGTTTACGCGTGGTTGTCGGCGGAGAAACGAAATAAAAGAGAAAGAACGACAAACAGAGAGAATTATTCTCTCACTCATTGAAAATGGTCGACGTACCGCGAATCGTTTACTCAAATCTCCCGCGATGCGATAGTTTTCCGTCTTGTCGATTTGCTCCGGTTTCGGGAAATCTTTCGCGTACACTCTCAGATTGTGTTTGTTCTGACGACGCGTTATGTTTTGTCCTCTCTTAGAAAAGGATGTGCTGAAACGAGGAGGAGAGAGGCAGGTGGAGGAGAGCATGGATTTCTGCATCGTGGTTGTGTGTGTGTCTATTCTCTCGGCGCGCGCGCGTATAAAAGTGACGCAAGAAGTTTCTTTAGGTGGCGTCACACGTGTGTTTAGGGTACATGTAGCGGAGTACGCACTGTATCGCATCTTTACAAAGCCTGCCAGATGATTTCGAGAGGTTCGTCTGTATCCTCGTTTGAGGATACTTTGTCTTCCTTTTCTTCTGGTTCGTCTTGTTCTTTTCCTCCTCTCTGCGGGGCTTCTTCTTCTTCTTCCTCAAAAGTCTGGTCGGAGGAATAACTTTGGTCGTCGTCGTCGTCGTCGAAGCGTTCTTCTTCCTCTTTCGCTTTTACGCGCGCCGCTTCGGCTTCGGCTTCGGCTTTAGCTTTGGCTTCGGCTTCGGCTTTAGCTTTGGCTTCAGCTTTCAACTCAGCTCTCAATTCAGCTTTTAACTCAGCTTTCAATTCAGCTTTCAATTCAGCTTCGGCTTTCGCTTTTAAGTCAGCTTCGATTCTCGCTTTCTCCTCTTCTTCTTCCGCTCTTTCCTTCTCGTCCGAACTTTGCGGGTCGACGTCCGCGCCGCCGGCTGGTGGTGGTATCTCGTCGTTATCGTTCGTGTTCGAATCATCATCCGCGTTATTCGCAGTATACACCGGCGTCGAAACTTGTTCGCCTTCGATCAAGCTCACCTCTTCAAAGACGAACCCGCTTTTGGTTGTTTCCGCTCTTCGCTCCGTTTCCACCGTTCTCGTTCCTGGAACGAACTGTCCTTCCTCGGCGTAGCCGATTCCGTTTGGATTCACCGCGAACGTCCCTCCGCACTCGGTAAACCTTTCGTTCGGTGCGAGTAAAGGGTTAATCACGTCGCACATAAAATCATCGAACAGTACACCCACGCTCGCGCTCCACCCGAAAATGCCGTCTGAAGTCACCCCCGTCTCCACTTCAACCACTGCTTCTACAAAAGTCGTCTGCAAAAAAGAACCGCCGAAGCAAAGAAAGAACGCGAGTCTCGCGACAAAGAACGCATCACGTAATCGTCGTCGTTGTTTCATCGTCGTTGGCATTTTTTATTCTTGCGCGTATTTTGTTGTTTTTTTCTTCTTTTTCTTCTCGTTCGTACAAACTCCAGCACATTTTTTTGTTTAGGGTCTCATATTGAATTAGGGTTCAGCAACTAAGCGCCGACACACCGAGGCACCTCAATCTGATGATGAATCTTCATCATATATCTGCGCTGTTAAGAAGAAGACTAATCATATAATAATGACGAAACAACGAGCGTTCGTGTTCATCAAACCGCACGCGTGCGTGCCAAAAAACGATAACAATTTACTCTACAAACAAAAACTCGTGGAGACGTTTACAGAGAACGGATGTGAAGTCATCAAAGAAGGGAAAATATCTTCGTCCGTCATCGAAAAGAGGAAACTCATCGACGCGCATTACTACGCGATCGCGTCGAAAGCGACTTTACTGAAACCATCCGAGTTGAACGTTCCCGAAGATGTGTTCCAGAAAACGTTTGGAATCTCGTGGAAAGAAGCTTTGGAGAAGAACGTATGTTTTAACGCCTTGGATGCGTGCAAAGAGTTGAACGTGGACGCTTTAGGCTTGGAGAAGCGTTCGAGATTCGCGAAACGATCGGTGAAGTTTGGCGGCGGATTTTATTGCGCGGAAATGCTGAAAGAAGATGGAACGTCCCTTTACGTGTTTAACGCGTTTTTTATGTCCATGCGATCTCAGTTTGTTGAGAAAGGGAAACAGATTAAATGGTTCGTCGTGGAATTCGACGACGAGACGTTGAAGTGGGAGGACTTCAGAGCGAAAGTTTTGGGCCCTACGGATCCGAAGAAAGCGCCAGAGACGAGTTTGAGAGGCATATTGTTTAAGAACTGGAAGAAGTACGGTCTGATGAGAAAACCGACGACTGGGGAGAACGGGGTACACGCGTCCGCGTCGCCATTCGAGGCGTTGGCGGAGATTGCGAATTGGACCGGGGAACCCGTCGACGAACAAGCGTACGGCAAACTCTTGATTCAACACGGCATCACGAAAGAAACTTTGGAGATGTGGGGTAAGGATCCACAGGTGAACATCAGAAGCGATGGGTTGAAAGGGTCTTTGTTCGACCAGGTGGAAGATATGGACAGCAAAGAGTGCATGAAAAACTTGATGCAAATTAACAAGTTGAACGAACCGGCGCCGCCGCCACAACCGGTTGTTACGAAGAGCAGCTCTTCGAAGAAGAAGCAGAACAGCGATGCTCCGCCGACGCCGAAGAAGGCAACGACGGGGACGGATAACGGCGACGCGAAAGCGTTGATCGGTGTGCTCGTCGTCGTTGGTTTGACGTTGCTCGCTGGTGGGAATAAGAAGGCGGCGAAGAAGGAGGATAAAAATGCGAAAGCGACGAACAACAAAAAGAACGGAAAGAAGTAAAAACAAACGCGAAAGCGAATGCGAAGAAGCGATATTATCAACGCAAACACGCCAATAATACTACAGACACTAATACATGCTAATAATATAATAATGCATGCCTTTATTAATAATACATTTTATTCCCTTACCTAAAACAAGTACATTATGCGCGTATCGTCAACTCTTCCTCTTGGAAGAGCTTCGCGTGCTCGCGCGTCTTTGCTGACCGCCGCCTTTCGCTTGGTTGTTCACCTCGGCTGAAAGCGTGCTCGACGGCGGAACTTTTGCTCGCGTTAACGCATTTGTTGTTGGACTAGAGGAATGTCTGTTTGGACTCGGTGAACGCGCTTTGACGAATCCACCTCCAAAGCTACCGCGCAAAGGCGAAAAGCTTTGATACCCCGCAACCACGTCTCCCCTGGAAGGCGAAGGGCTCTTGGACAAAGGCATCGGCATTCGAAAGCCTTTTTGCGTCGCGAGCACAGCAGTAGGAAGACCAGCACCGTTCGTATTCTTCGGACTGAAACCCCTCGAACGATTTTGTTGTTTCTTTGGACGCGCGTTCAGCGACGTTCCAAACTTTGCCGAATTAAACGACCGTCCTAAACTTCTCGCGCGAACTCTGTTCAAATGGCCAGAGCTCAACGAACTCTTCGATTGGGGTCGACCGACAAACTCGCCGCTCCCGTCCATGGACGCGCTGTTCTCTTCCTCCTCGCTCGAATCGGCCTCGGAATCTGATAACGCCAACTCTGATTCTGAGTTATCGTCCGAATCCTCCTCGGAATCGTCCTCGGAATCCGAATCGTTCCCTCGCCAAACGACGTACGACTCTTCCAAGTTTAACTTAGGAGCGGATTTACGCAACACGTACGGATCGAACGGGAAAAACATTTTCAGCGGACGTCGTCGCGATCGCTCTTGGTGGTATAACACGCTCTTGTTCACGGCATCGTTGTTGGTGTTGTTCGTCTTCTCCACGGCAGCAGCCATTGCTTTCGCGGCGAACGAAACGTCGTGCCGAACGTACGCCTTATCGCGCAACTCGTCTTGAATCTTCTTCCGCTCTTCGGTTTGTTTCGAGAACGTGTCGATCATATCTTCGGTGAACCCTAAAATATTTGCCGCCGAGGCATTCTTAAGAAACTCGTGCACCACCGAAGGCAAGCACGATTGTAAAGGCTCCAACGTTGGCGCGTATAAAATTTCGCGCAAGGGCAAGGCTTGTAAGCGTTTCTTGCTTTTTTCGTCGTTATTCGCAATTTCGTCGCATCGATAACAGAGAATATACATGACTGCTTGACAGCAACTATCGAACGCGTTCAGTTCGACTTCTGACATTGCTTTCACGTTATTCTCGTGCACTTTGCGCATGAGCCATCCGCATACGGTTTCCAACGTTTCTACGACGAACTCTGCGCTGAGAAATTTTGCGCGCGCGACGAACGAGGCTAAATACGCCGCAGCAGCCAATCGCAACGAGTTTGCCTCGTTCGAATTGAGCATTTTATCGACTAATCCATCTCGTAAAAGTTCGCACGAAGATTTATTCGCGTCGGCACTGTTTTGTTGATCACCATCGTTGAAATCCATGGAACAGAGATAAAATACGATGTATTGCGCAAACTTGGATTTTGGCGCGGGTAACAAGGTTGTGAAAAACGCCCTCGACACGAGCGCTTCTCGCAACCGTTCTATCGATTTCTTCGCGTTGCGATAGTTTTCATCTCCAGTTGCTGCTGCTCCTATGATTTGATTCGCACTCTCGATTCGTTTTTGCAAATATTCGAGGACGAGAAACATCATCTCGTCTAAAGCGTGCGCGGCTTCATCCGTTTCCATATTGTTGATGTTGTTGTCGTTGCTATTCCTACCGTGGTTATGATTCTGTTTCTTCTTACTCCTATTCCTGTTATTGTTTTCCCACGACGCTTTCCCGTTGTTTATGTTCGCGTCGTCAATCGCGGCGTTGAATTCGTCCAATTCAAAGATATCCTCTTCGTCGTTTTCGCGCGAATCCGTATCGCGATCGTCTCCGTTTTCCTCCCCGAACATTTCTGAATCTTCTTCTTCATCCTCCTCCTCCTCGGAAGTCTCGTCGTCGTCGAATCCTTGCTGTAAGTCTTCCCACTTGATCTCCACGTCAATCTCCAACGCTTTCGAAACGCACAAACACAAAAAGTCATCCGCCAACTCCGTATCTCGGCACTCAGCGGATTCCGCGCATCGGAACGCGCAATCTAAATACGCCGCTAATACCATCGCCGAACACGTTTTGTGCGGGAACATGTCGAATAAAACGTGCGAAAAGACTTTCGCGCTCAAAGGAACCAACTTCAATATCTGCACCACCGAATGTACCGCTCTCTCTCTTCTTCTGTTCTCCACGTTCTCTCGCTCGCGATGCTTCGCCGCCTCGTTCGCTCCAGACACGCTGTTGTTGTTATTAAATCTACTCATGCGATAATGTCTGTCGTTTCCACCGCGCGACTCTAACAGCAACATCTCCTCTTTCTTCGCCTCCTTTTCGTCGCCAAAAAATGCCTTCACGAACGTCTTCATCGCGAATTGCACGCACGACCCTCCTTTCACCGTCGCCAAGTTGATTAAAAACTGACTCGCGCTCGCGTAATAGGCGTCATCACACGTCCTCAACGATACCGTCGAACACTTTTCTAAAGTCACGCGCTCCAATAAATGTTCGTGCGCTCTATATTCTACGTACGTCGCGTGCTCGGCTAACGCGTCCACCAACGCCACTACGCTCTCGTCTATTTTCTTCGCTACTGCTTCCTCGCCGGTATTCTCGATGTTCTCGTTAATCGACGAAAACGCGTCCAATAACTCGTAATACCCGCCTCGTTCGTTCCGTTCTTTGCTATCCACCAAGGATTCTTTCACCCACGAGCGTAACGCTTTCATGGCTTCTTCGTTCACCTCTTTTTTTCTCCCTCCTTTCTCCTCTTGGCGGCTGCCAAATTTTGCGGACTTTTGGGAGGTGTTGTTCTCGTTCGATGTCCCTCCCGGAGGAGAGGATTGGGAGAGCGCTGATGTGGAGTTTTCACCAACTGCTCTCATTTTCTTTCGTTTCTTTTAGTTCTTTGTCTTCTTCTTTGCGTCCGTTCTGCGTCGCACACGTTCTCCGTTTTCCTCCTCCAAAGAGCAACGCACAGCGCAGAGTAAAGATTCGACGATGAAGATGAAGACGCTTCGCTTTGCGCGTGAATGTATATATATATATCTGCTAAAAAGAAGACCAGACGCAAACAAGTGTATTCTGCACAGCGAGAACACAAACGCGCAAAAAGAGAGAGAAAGCGTCGGAGAGATCAATCCGTTTTTGTGCGAGTAGTCGTCCTTGAATGTGCGTCACACTTTTGACACTTTTTCCCGGGAAAACGTACGATAAAGACACGAGCGAACAAACAAAGTTGCGCGGAAAAGCAGAGCGCGCAGAAGACGCACCTGAAAACGAATCGAGACGCTCGCGACAACTTAAGGTCGCGTTACAACACACTCGTTACAAAATGTCAACGCCGCAATTCCGCGCCGGGAACCCTCTGGCCCCGGAAAAAGGCGCCTTCCCGTTGGACCATTTCGGCGAGTGCGCGACGTTCAAGGAGACGTATTTGAAGTGTTTACAGGTACGACTCATATGTTCTCTTATGTTCGATGTTAAAACGCGATGGTATCACGCGCTCACTCATACTAAACTCTTCTTCTTTCACGCGCTCAAAATGATTTCGATATATAAACGTTAAAACAGAAACAAAAATCGGACGCGAACAAGTGTAAGATGGAATCCAAATCGTACCTCGAATGTCGCATGGCGAAAGAACTGATGGCGAAGCAACCGCTCGGCGAACTCGGGTTTACCGAAGAAGATCCGAAGTCAGAGACAAACTCAAACCGAGGAAATAAAAAAGAAGAAGAAGAAAACGAAAGGAACGGGTTCGTGGCCGGGGCGAGACGCGCGAGGCAACAGCAAAAGGAGTTCGCGGAGGCGGCGCGTCGCCGGCGACGCGAAGGACGGGACTAAGGAGGGACTCGATGCGACGTTTGAGACGAGCGCGAGACGCGTCGGGAGAGAGACTCTTTTTCTTGCGTTTTACTCTCGCGCTCTAAACGCACTCAAACCTTTTGCGCGTGGATCAGAAGCAAGGACGACGTAAACGACGGGCACATTCCCCTCGGTCGCTCTCTGTACCGTCGCGACGCGCGCGCCGCGCAATATGACAGACAGACTCCAATCTTGCGAAAGGGGAAAGTGCGCACAAAAATCCCCACAAAACACTTCTTTGGACACGCGTAAAAGAATGACAGGAAACAACAGCAGCAACAACACCAATAATAATTCTAACAACGGGATGATCGACTTATTGAGTGCGTTCGCGCAGTTCGCGTGCGCGCCGATCGTTTCTTTGCCCGGGTTCGCGGCCATCGCAACTTTGAGAGCGGTTCGAGATCGGAAAAAAATGTCTTCCCCGTTGGAAGTTCAAATTGGAAATGGAAATGGAAATGGAGTCGTCACGAGATCGAATAAGAACGCGTTTATTAAACCTCCCATAAACGCACCACCACTCGTCGTATTCGGTCCGATGGTGAAAGACATCGTGCAATCCGTGCTCGTCTCGCTGGTCTCGAGACAGATTTTGAATACTCTGCGTGCTGATGATGGTGATGGTGCAAAGGAGAATAAAAAAGGAGGAGTTTTTGGACGAAAGGTCAACGCAAAGCGCAACGACGGGAAAAGGAGGCAAAGATATGAAGAAGAGAATTTCCGATTGGTGTGCGTGACGGGGACGTATCAAGAAGGGTACAAAAATCGCGAGATGTTGAATAGTGAGGATGGTAGGGAGGCGGTTTTTGTCGGGTACGCGTTGGTGAGAGGGTGCGGGTTGCACTTTGACGTGAAAGCGGACGACGACGAGGATGTTGACGAAGATGATACTTTATTAAAACAGAAGAAAGAAGAAGAAGATGATGATGTGTACGATGAAAATGATATCGCCCCAGTGGTTGTTTTAACGAACGATGAGAGAGATGCGGTCGTGTACAGCGTGTACGCGGTGCCGTGCGATGCTCTAATTACAAACTTGTTCGATTCTGGTCTCAACGCTCGATTGATGGGCGTGTCTTCGGATACCGCGGCGATCGATTTAGCCGCGGTGGAAACGAGTACGTCTGTTCGAGTTGCGGCGCAAGCGAACGAAGGGTTTGGTTTTGCGTTGACGATGTTATCGTTTGCTCGTCCGAAGAAGAGTTCGGTGTGTGCGAGACCTTTGTACGAGAAGAGAGACGGCACGAGAGTGTACGCTTTCAACGACGAACAGTTGGAAAATTGCGGCATTACGAGCGGGAGTTCGTTGGCAAAGATTCGCGCGATATGCGCTAAAAGTAGCGGCGGAAAGAAAGAGAGTAATAGTACTACGGTTGAAGAAGTTGTGACTGACGTTGAGAATAAAACGGACGAAAATAATAACGAAGCATCTTCGTGGCCGATGAACTTGTTGCGCTCGACTGGCTTGTTCGAAACCGAAGGCGACGCCGAAGAAAAGATGAAAGAAGAAGAAGACGAGCTTCTAGTCAAAGATAAGAAAGCACCTCTCGGTGAGTCGTCGAATATATCGCAAAACAACAACGAAAACGTCGGGGGTTTCTTTGCGTCGTTTCTTTCGCCGGTGAACATTTCCGCGAATAAGAAGTCCTCGGCGGCTGGTGAAGAAGAAGAAAACCACAAATCTTCCTCGGCGACGACGCAACAGACGCCGGGCGCTTTGGGCGACCAGGTTTTATACCCAGCCGCGGTCGCCTCGCCGTGGCCAGATGAATCGAGAGACGCCGACGAAGACTACGTTCCAGATTACGAAGCCGAAGATTTCGATTACGACGACGAGCCTTTATCCGGCGGCTCTTCCTTGATGGTCACGCCGACGAAGGAAGCGACGGGCGGTAATCGACGCAACGGAAGCTTTTACGAATCCGCGACGACGACGCCGAATGCCGAGAAAGTTCGAGACGAACCGCGACCGTTTGGTTCCGTGAATGCCGTTGCCGCGACGACATCTATCGCCTCTACGTCCTCTCCAACGGAGGAAAAAGAAGCGCATTCGTCCGAGTACGTCTATTCGGTCGACTCCGAATCCGACGCGGTGTCCTCCGCGGACAAAAAATCCGTCGCGCGAGCCTTCAAAGCGTCTTCAAACTCGAATTGGGGCGAAAACAACAAGATTGAAAAAGCAATGAAAGAATACAAAATGCTCGGAGGCGTCGACGTCGCTCGATTATACACGCGCACTCGTGAAAGAAAATCCGCCCAAAAATCGATTGGTTTAGTAAACAAGTCGACGCGTCTGGTCGATTTCGCCAGTTGTCAAAGGGCGGTAAAATACGCGGAAACGTTCCATACCAAAGACGACGGTTCAGACGGTGGCGTCTTGCCCAGATCGAGGGCCGTGTGGTTCGATGGCCGCCGATGTAGGATGTAAATTAATGAAATAAAACATGCGTCGCGCTCTTTCGTAAACGCTTCGTCCCTTTCAACATCTCGTTGCTGCGCAGACACATTTTATCCAAAAAACACGACGAATTCTTTCGTCACATCTTCACTTCTGACTTTGTTCTCCCTACGCGCGAATAAAAAAACATGACCTTTTCCTCCTCGTTTACTCTCTGGACGAGGACGACGGCGGCGGAAAGTGTGTACCGCAACCACCATCGAAAGCGACGAGAACAGGCGCGCTTCTTCGTTCGGGAAATGACGCGTAAAAGTCGCCGTCACGTCAGAGGAAAGAACGGGACGACGACGCAAAACTCGGCGTTGACGCGCGATGAGGAGGAACAGAAAACAGAAGAAGAAATAGAAGACACCCCAACGAACGACGACGATATCGCACGACAGCTCCACCGAGAAGCGTTATCCGTGCTCCAATGGCACTTGGTCTCCCGAACCGTTGCGAAATTTTGCGAAACCACTCTCGGACGACAAAAATGTGTCTCCTTGGCTTTGAAAAACACGCGCGAGGAATGCGAAGAAGAAATGCGAGTGACGAGCGGGATTTTAAAGCTTCTTTCTCGTCGCCGTTTACGTTCGGGTGATGGTGCTGATGATGATGCGTCTGTGTCGTCGTCGTCAAAGTCGATGAGAAACAGACGAAGAGATTATGGATATTTGGACGGCTGTTTCGAAGGATGTAAAGACGCGCGGATGTTTTTGGAAGGCGCGAAGAAAGGGCAGACGCTCAGCGCGGGGAGTTTCGTGGACGTGTACACGACTCTGGTAGCTATGGAAAAGGTGTGCGATGAAATATATATAGACGATGATGCGAGTGGCGCAGACGATGATGATGATGATGTGAAGGCGTTGCGGAAAGCTACGGAAAGCTTACGAGCGTGTCGCGACGACGAGAAAGTGCACGCGATGAAGAAGGAGATTGAACGGTGTATAAACGTAGATATTTCGTCCGGTGCGATACGAAACGACGCTTCGGAAGATTTAGCGCAGATTAGGTCGAACTTATCGTCCACGGCGAAGACGTTGAGGAAGACGTTGAACGATATCGCCAACGAGATGGCGCAGAAGAAGTTTGCGGAACGGGCGCAGATCGTGACGAGATTAGGTCGCGAGTGTATTCCCATGAAGCTAGGATCGGCTGGTCAGCTAAAGGGTATCGTACTCGCGACGTCGGATTCTGGTGCGACTGTATTTAAAGAACCAGAAGAAGTTATCGCGTTGAATAACTTTCTCAGCGAATTGAAAGAGTTGGAAGAGATGGAAATTGAAGTCATTTTAAAACGGTTGACGAGCGAGTTGAAAGAAGTAGCCGATGTGATTCAAGAAGCGCTGGAGGTTGGAATGACGACCGCGGATTTAGCGAACGCGAAAGCGAGACACGCGAAATGGATGAGCGGGTCGAGACCCGTTTTCATGGATTCGTCAGCTTCTTCGTCTTCGGAAAAGAAAGTGTCAATCACCAACGCGCAACATCCTCTCCTGTTGGAAAAATATCTACCAAAGCTCCCAAACTTCTTAGGCGACGACGACGACGACGACGAGAACGATAAACAAAAAGCGTGGGAGAAACTCGCACCGGGGAGTTTCTACGACGAGAATGCCGAAGAAGAAATCGATAGCAAACAAGGACGCACTCGATTCGATTGCCGATCGAAAATCGTGCCAATCAACTTTCACATCGACGCGGAAGCCACGGCTGTTGCCATCACCGGTCCAAATACTGGTGGTAAAACGGCTTCGTTGAAAACGTTAGGAATCCTCGTGCTCATGGCGAGGGCAGGAATGTATTTACCTTGTGGCGGTGAGAGCTCTGAACACGGACAGCAAATTTTACCATTCGTGAGAACGGTCGCGTGCGATTTGGGGGATTCGCAAACTTTGCAACTTGGCGATGGTGGATTATCCACGTTTGGGGCGCACATTCGACGATTGAAACGCATTTTAGAATCCTCCACGGAAGATTCTTTGGTTTTACTCGACGAACCGGGTTCAGGAACCGATCCTCGCGAAGGTGCGGCGTTAGCAGTCGCCGTCTCCTCAGCCGTCGCGAAGAAGTCGAAACTGCTCGTGTTGACCTCGCACTTTGAAGAAGTAAAACAGTTTGCACTCGCGGTCGACGATAACGACAACCAATTCAGAGTAGCAGCCGTTCGATTCGACGTGGAAAATAACCGACCGACGTATGAACTAGTTTGGGGTGAAACGGAAGATTCTAACGCGTTGTCTATTTCGCGCGGTTTAGGATTAGACGGCGATTTATTGGAGGAGGCGACGCAGGCGCACGCGAGAATGATGGAACTGGAAATGCGCAACACGAAGAAACGTGAACAAAACTCGGATGCAAGTTTAGACGAAGAAGACGAAGACGCAAATCTTGCGGACAGTCTTCGATTGGAACGCGAAGAACAACGCTTACGGTTTACGCAAGCCACGGAAAATTTTGAGCGCGCGCAACAATTGAAAACAAAAGTTTTTCGAGAGACGAACTTTTTGCGAGAGCGAGTGAACATCTCAAAGGAAAGATTTGAGTTTCAATCCGCGCAGTCTATCGAAGAGGCAAAATCGAGGTGTGAAACAGCCGCTACGCTCGAAGAAGTTGAAGAAATAGTCAAAGAAACCTTTCCGGAAGGATTTTACATGAACGCTCGAGGCGAGATTGCGCTCGAAGACGACGGCGGGAACGCGTCTGAATACGTCCCAAAGCCAAAAGATAAAGTGCTCGTAAAAATGCTCGGCGGCGCGGAAGCCGAAGTCGTGAGCGTAGATTTAGCCGCGAGCGAGTGTACGGTTCGCATTGGATCGCTCGTGACGCGCAGTCCGTTGAACGGCGTTTCGAAAGCGACCGAGAAGCAAGTCTTTGGTGGTCGAAAATAGTACTTACTAGAACACACAAAATGTAAAGCAAAGAAGCAAACTGCGCGTACGAGGAGTCTCGTTATCTCTCGTCGTAGAACTACATTCCACTCATCTATCTGCCTTTACACAGTATTATACAATAATTTAGGTACCACAACTGACTGCCTGGTACCACGGTACTAGTAACTATACTAATCTAATCGTCCGACAACGAATTCGTCGGATCTTTTAATTTCTTTCGAATTTCTCGCATGCCGAATAAGTTCTTGACGATGTTCTCGGCTTCGTTTTCCGCTTCCAACTCCAACTGTTCCTCGCTCGCATCTTGGAGCATTTTCAACCTATGTTCCCGTCGTTTTCGTTTTTCCAGCTCTTTCATCTCTTTGCCTCGCTTACCGACGCGTTTTAAAATGTTCTTCACCGCAGATTTTTCGTCATCTGGATTTTCATCTTCCGCGCCGCTCGAATCGTCGTCGCCGAACGAAATTTCGTTATCGCTCTCGTCGTCGAAGACCCAATCCTCGTCGTCGTTCAAATCGTCCACCTCGACGGCGTTTCCAGCGCTCGAGATGGTTCCAGCCACGACGTCCTCAAAATCTTGCCCGCCACTTACATCTCCCATCCCCGTTGCCGCGTTCCCTTCGCGTTTCTCGTAGGTGAGCATTTTTAAATCGTTCTCGGTCAACACGTCCGAATCTTTGCGTCTGCGTTTTAAAAGCGGTTTCCCGCCCGCCGCGTTCAATTTCGCATTCCTTTCCTTGGCCGCTTGAATGCTCGCTCTTTTGAATACATCTCTCGTTTCCTCTTCTTCGCGCAGTTTTTTTCTCGCCATACGATCGCGGCGTTTGATTTTCTTCGAAAGTTCGACGTCTTGTCTCGTCGCGTTGGCGATTTGTCGAAGCAGTTTTTCCACCGGATCCAAGAAATCCCAATCGTCGTCACACTCCGGGTCGTCGGGATCGTCGCATACCTTCGAGGCGTTGAAGAGATGGACTTTCTTCTTCTTCTTCTTCCTCCTCCCTCTCGACGTGCTGTCTTCCATCATCTCGTGAACTTCTTCTTCGTGCGCCTTGAGAACGTTGTGCAAATCCGATAAATCTTGCGTGTGATTTTGGTTCCTCTTTTCGATGTTGACGATAACCTCGCCTCTTCGATAATCTCGAAACTCTAATCGCTTCACTCGGTCGAGAAGTTGTTGCACTTTCGGCATCTCTTCGCCAATGTCCTTATTCAGTTTTGCTTGCGCTTCGAGAACATCGATCGATCGGCGCCAATATTCTTCGTTTTGAAACTCTCTACGTTTTTCCAAGTGCGCTTTCGAGCACTTCCCGGGCGTTTCGCGTTCGCACCTCGCGCGTTCTTCGTCTTCGTGGCTGAAGAGCACTAACGAGCTTCGAACCCATCGTCCACCGTGTAACTGCGCGTCTCGGCGTCCTTGAACGTCTCGAGTCTTTAAACCCGCGCACTCGTCGAACGACCAGGAACCCATCAATCCTCGCTCAAAGCCGTGTAATTTTCCGTGCATGCTGTTTTCGATATCTATTTGCGATCGGTCGACGCCCCAAATTCGAACTTCGTCGATGTCGCCGTTAAAGATGGACGCCGCGTTACCGTGGTCGAGAATAGCACCGATAACGATCGGGTTTTGTGCGTCCCAACCTTGGCCTTTCTCTTCCTGCGCGCCTCTCAAAGTCCCGTTGATGAACATTTTCGAATACCCGCCGCCGTACGTCACCGCTACGTGCGACCAATCGTCCGCGGGTAAACGCACGCTCGAACGCAAACCAAACGGGGCAACTTCGCGGTGGAAAAAAACCGCCCCATTTTGCTCAACGTGCACAAAAAACTGTCCAACCACGCCTCTGTTGTACTTAGCGATGATTGTCCCACCGAAATCTTTCGATTTGCGAGGTTTAACCCACGCTTCTATGGTCATGTGTTTCGTTCCAGAAAAGTGTAGGGATTGCGACCGGTCAATCTTCACGTGCGTGTGATCACCCGCGTGCAAGGAAATCGCACAGCCCGGAATCCTCGACGCTCGCTTCTCGTTTCTTTGCAGCAACAAATGCCTCGTCTCGTTGGTCAACTGAAACGCTCGACTCATTGCCGAGCTTCCGCCTCCGTTCACTACGCTCTCCATCCCGCGAGACGACGATTCGCCCACTTCCTCTAAAACCATCTCCAAAAACTGCTCTTTATTCACAAACGCCTCGTCGTCTTTCGTGCTCCCTCTGAGCTGAAGAAACTGAAACGCTCTCGTCGCGGCTAACTTCAGCCCCTCGTTCCCGTACATGGAAATAAACCTCTCGTACTCCTTCCTCGTGATCTTATCGACGGCGTCTTTCGAGACTCTTTTCTTCCCTTTCTTCTTTGCGCTTCCGTATAAATTCTCTCGTCTTTTCTCCTCCTCCATATCCCTCGCAGTCGCGTTCAGCCCATACGGCATCGCCAGTTTCGGTAAAAGTCTCACATCCTCCGAATATTCAAACATCGACTCCAAGGCGAATCTTCTCCAAAACACTTTTTCTCTCTTGTCTCCGAAACGTTTCGGCCAAAATTCAACTTTCGTTTCCACCGAATCTTCGCCTTTGACGAGCGAATGCCCGCCGAATACTCCGTCGTTATTCTTTTCATCGTTTACGTCCGTACTCTTCTTCGTTTTCCTCCCGCTGGTGCTGAGAACAGGTCCTGAATCGAAATCGAAACCGACGATTTCGCGTACCGACGACGGGGAAAACAACGCGAAGGAAAAGAAGACGATTACGAGTAGCGTTAAGAGAAGGAGTAAGAAGAGTTTCGCACGCGACGAAACTCGACGATCATTTTCAAAGAATCCCCTCCAGTGAAAGTGTCGTTTACGTCGTCGAGGCATGGCGTCGAACGCCGGGTCGTCCGTGCCCATTTTCGTCGTTGTTCTCGCTTCTTCTTCGTTCTGAAAGGTTATCTTTTCTGAGGAAAAATGAAGGCAAAATTGAGGCAAAAATGACCATACTTTACGCGAGAACGCGTTCGCGTTGTTATTCTTCGTATTTTATTAAAACGGAGGCGCTTGCGTCATCTCCGCGGTTCGCTTCCCGCCTTGTTCTATTGGAATCTCTTTATCTTTGTATTCGTCTATGCGCTTTCGCGAGGCGTTTAAGACGCGTTCGTTCCATTTCTCGTCGAATCCAGGGAATAAGTGTGGCGCGGTGGTCCCGTTTGGACGCATGGCTTGGTCTAACTTCATCAACACCCAGGCGTCTAAAGCGGCGTATCTTCTGGCGTCGTCGATGAGCGGTCTTCGCGCCCACAAGTCGCCGTCTTCGACGGAGGTGTACATGTTTTTGACGCGTTTTTTCAAGTCTTCGCAAACGAGGATTTCCGCGTTGGTTAACCGTCGACTGACTGTTTTCGACAAGGACGGGAGGTGTTCGACTATTCCCCCAGCCGCGCGGCGAATGGCGATATCGAGTAATTGTAAGTCTAAAACATTTTTCAAAACCACGTCGTGTTGATGGAACAAAGCGTCGCTGTCCATTCTCACGTCGTACGCGAGTTTCAAAATCTCCTCGGATTCGATGATATCTTTCAAACCGCCGTCGGTGAATACTTCCTTCCCACCGATGGTCATCACGTCGATTAAAAAGATCTTCTTCGGAATGGCTATTTGTAACAGCGTTATCTTCCCCGTTCTCGATAATCGAACACCTTCGCAATCGTACGCGATGACTTTCGCTCGCTTCAATTCCAACACGCATTGCGTAAACGCTTCCGACGTGTACGAGTCGATAAACACAACCTGTTCGTCCAACTCGTCCAGAATTTCTCGACACTCTGCATCTTTCATCACATTCATTTTCAAAGCATTAGTATTGCCCTTGTTCTGTTCTCCTCCTTTCTTCTTCTTCTTCTTCTTCTTCGTGCTTCTTTTAATACCGTTGTCGTTGTTATTCGCTTCCTCGTCTTCTAAACTCGCTTCAACGCGATAATTTGGCAATGCTGATGATGCCAACGCGGCGAATCGATTGTTGTTAATGCTGTTATCATTATTACTCGTCGTCGTCTGCATCGTCGCAACAAAACCGTCGCTTTGCGTCGACGTTTTCGGCACCAGCGACCCGCCCACGCTTTCCCCAATTCGAGAACGAGAACACGCTTTGCACAGAACTGATGAGGAAGAAGAAGGAGAAGAAGAAGGAGGAGCAGCAGCGACAAATGATGACGGTATTGATGCGCTCATTATCATCGAAATCGTTTCAGTCGTCTTCTTAAACGGCGCTTGACAGTTTGAGCAGATGAGTTTCCGCTTCTTTCCCATTACAATTAGTGAGGACTATTGAGTACTATTCTACTGTTCATTTAAAATGTTATCCGGTGAAGCACCTCGAGCTCTTCGGGAGGCAGTTCTCGTACAGCTTTCGTAAGTCCGAGTACCCTTGGTCCTCGTAACACTCGCACACACCATTTTTCGCGTTGAGTCTGGGATAGGTTTTCGTCGTCTTCGTCCCCGCGCCTTTTATCGTTTCGCACCACACGGTGCCGCCCCTCTCCTCGGTCCACGCCGCGCGACATAAAGGAGGCGAAGAAGGACTGCTATTACTATCGCTGCTACTGCTACTACCGTCATCCTCGTAATGACTTCGTTTCGCTTCCTCGACTCTCTCCCAAAACCGCCTTCCTCGTTCTGTCTTATCCCCGTTTTCGTCGTAAAACCACCCGTCCCCTAATACGCCGCGCTTTCGATACGTCCCTCTCGAACCGCCTTCGCGGTAAAACCGAACCCACTTTTCCAGCTCCAGAACTTCTCCGTGTGAGAGTGTATCCACGTCTACGTTACTCTCTTCTCGTTTCCCGGTTAAAAACCCTTTCGTTTGATCGGTACCGATGAAAAAATGATACTCTTTGCCTTCGCCGTAAAAAGCGTCTGCTTGTCCTTTTCCTTTTCCTCCTCCTGACAGGTCGAACACTTCTCCGCACAGACTCAAATGGAGAGCCTTTTTTCCCAACTCTTCTCTCGTGAACACTTCGTTTTCCTTCGTATTGTTATTATTCTCATTCGTGCCGTTCCCTTCGTCGCTAAAACTGCCGTTCCGTCCTCTGAACCGTATGAGTATTGCAAACATCATCGTCCAAAACAAAACGGCAACCCGTTTGACTTTGACGCTTTTGCTCTGCCTTTTCCCCCCCTCCTTTACCTCTGTTTCATCTTTTTGTGCGCCTGTTTGTTGTTTTCTTCGGCGAGCAACCCCGGCAAAGGAAGACATTTTGTTTTTATCGTTTGAGCAGCGCGGAGGAGAGAGTGAAATGTGTGACAAACAATGGAGATATTTGTTGTAGGGGCTGCAAGCAGTCCTCGTTTCGCCTTCACGCTTCGATGAAAATACAGTCGTCCTCGCGGGCGGCGCATTGCGAGTATTATTATTCTTAGTACATACGAAAAACGACTCTCTCTTTCTCTTGTTTACTCTTCTTTCAGTACCCTGGATTCAAAATACGCGTTGAGCGCAATCACCGCCGCGTGCGTTACGCTCAACGATTCGATCAAACGTCCCATTTTGTATTCGCAAACGGAATCGACTCGAGCGACTTGAGCGTCGGAAAGGCCGTCGGATTCGCTTCCAAAAACTAACGCGACCGATCGAGGGTGGTTTTCGAGTAATTGTTTCGTGCCGAAGAAGTGTTTTTGTCTTCGGTGATGATCACCGTCGTTGTTGTTCTTTTCCTCGTTCTCGTTCTCGTTCTCGT
>Ga0115555_1000864_pt1 | contig 20859 bp, 14 predicted proteins | sample COGITO_mtgs_1104_2_FD_87285 | JGI IMG/M metagenome (GOLD analysis project Ga0115555, IMG submission 87285) | Pelagic marine microbial communities from North Sea - COGITO_mtgs_110407 | ecosystem: Environmental > Aquatic > Marine > Epipelagic | place: Germany:Helgoland, sampling site Kabeltonne... | reverse complement strand
CTTCTTCCGAAAATCGGAAAACTGATGAAACCTAGCGGGGTTGTTGTGACGTATCCAAAAGACGACGACGAGGGAGAGGTCAGGAAGGAATTGGTCGAGGATGCTGTGAAGGTGGTAATCAATGAAGGCATTAAGGGAATCGTGGAGGGAATAGCGGCAAAGGTTGCCGAAAGGGCGGAAAATGAGAGCCCACCCCCAGGAATTGACGAGGAGTGAGACATTGTTACGATTAATTGTAATTGTGATTGAAAATAATTTTAGCAGCTTGCAAAGCCATACAACATCATACTCTCTCTCTACATTAACTCAATTCGGGTTTATCTCAATCTATGGAAGTGTTTCACCGTACAGCTTTGCAGGGTTTCTCTTCGAAACAGCTTGCGCTATGTAAGGTTTCAATTTGAAGTTCGGGTCGAACTCTGGAGCAACAATATTCAACTGTCGAGCAGGGTCTATCACGTAGCGGCCAAGGGATGTGTGCCAGCCTTCTTTTGTGCCCCCCATACCCTTGTAATATCCCTTACCAACCTTCTTTGAGGTAAGGGGTTTCCGTTTTGTGGCGGCTTTTCCCAATGTGCGCGTCCAACTGGCCTTGTAAAGGGCTCGGGATGTGGCAGTGAACATCGAAACGTAAGGGGAGTGAAATTGTCCGTTTCAAGTGAGATTTCTGTGTTTCGGTAGCTCAGAAGTGTTCAAAAGGTATCTGAGATAGCAGACAGACAGCCGAAAAAAGAGCGACAGACTTTGTTGTAGTATCTGGAAATTTGTGTCAATCTGTTTGGCTCAGAAACGTTTCCAATGCTTATTCACAGGACCCCTCCATGAGCGCGGCATAAAACGTTGAATTTCGAAACAAACTAAGTAATTTTCCCCGCTACAAAAAGAACGACTGTTAAATTCCCATTTTCTGTCACCAACGTGTTCACCTAAGATCTTTTCAGAGATCTTTTCGGGATGCCAAAGCGCAAGACCACGCAGAGTTGTGCTGCTGTCGACATATATCCTGCTGACGACGGCGAACACCATGACAACAAACGACCGAAAAAGAGCGTGAGCTTTACTGGCAAGGGTGGTGGTGGTGAAGAAGAGGTTGGCGAAACCCCGGATAAAACAGATGCTGATGGTGGCACTTACGAAGATGGCATTGCGGGGGGCGGTGGTGGCGAGAAATTGGAACCTTCACCATCAAGCACGGCTTCGACACCATCTGCAGTCTTTGATGCTGAAACACCACGCCCCCCCCAACAGTCGCTGTCGCAGTCCCAGACCCAGACCCAGCCCCAGTCCCAGCCCCAGCCCCAGTCCCAGTCCCAGTCCCAGTCCCAGTCCCAGTCCCAGCCCCAGTCCCAGTCGCAGTCGCAGTCGAAGTCCCAGTACCAGGCCCAGTACCAACCCCAGCCGCAGCCGCAGCGGTCCGCAAAGTCCTCATCGCTCAACTTCTCTACCTGGACAGTAGGCTCACGGTACAAGTTGGTCAAGATCCTAGGCCACGGATCCTATGGGGAGGTGGCGTTGGCAACGGACACCAGCGCCTCGCACTCTCAGACGAGTAAGAACGTGGCCATTAAAAGAATATCGAACGTCTTCTCCCAGGAGATCGACGCAAAGAGGATCTACAGAGAAATTTTCATTCTGCGGAACCTGAAGCAGCAGTGCGTGATCAACTTACTTGATGTTTTGAGAGGGAGCAGCGGCAGCAGTGAGGATAAAACTGCTGATGACAGCGAGACGCTATATCTCATTTTCGAATTTGTGGATACCGACCTATACAAGCTAATTATGAGCCCTCAGTATCTCTCTATCGACCATATAAAATACTTCATGTACCAGATGCTCCAAGGGCTGAACTACGTTCACAGTGCTAATGTCATTCACCGCGACCTCAAGCCGGCCAACATTCTTCTGAACGAAGATTGCTCTTTAAAGATATGTGATTTTGGGCTTGCGAGAGTGGTCAGTGACGCTGATATGGGGGTGAAAGACGATACTAGCGACGCTTCTTCCACGACAAAGAAAGAAATGTCTGACAAAACGCCAGACACCGACCTCCCCCGCCCAAAGTCGCTGACCCGCCAGCTCACCCGCCATGTTGTGACGAGGTGGTACCGCGCTCCTGAGCTCATTTTGTTGCAGGAATACACCTCAGCTGTAGACGTGTGGAGTCTCGGCTGCATTTTTGCCGAGCTGCTGAGCATGCAGGAGGAGCTACAGCCCCGGTATCAGGATCGACAGCCGCTTTTCCCCGGGAAGACGTGCTTCCCTCTGAGCAGCGATGCCGCCACGACAGTAAGCGATAAAATGGACCAGCTCAACGTCATCTTCAACGTCATTGGGACCCCTAGCGACGAAGACATAGACAGCATTAAGAGCGTCAGGTCTTATTTGCAGAAGCTCCCCAAGCGAAAAAACAGGTAAGTCAATGTGTTGTGGGGATGGTGTTGGTGTTGTTTTTATGTAGCAGTACTGACACAAAGGAAAACTCCATCACAACGAAATCGACGGATTTTACAGACTCGCCGAAAAGTTTGGCGCAACATCTTCCGATGCCGTTGACCTACTTTCACAGATGCTACACTTCAACCCGGCCAAGAGAACATCCGTTCGGTCCGCTCTTTCTCACCCCTTCTTTTCCTCGATCCGCAAGGAGAACGAGGAGATTACGGGGAACCCCATCGGTATGGATGTCGAGACGGGAATCCAGACAATGACTTCCTTGAAGGCGCGGATATTTGCCGAGTGCAAGCTATACGAAGTGAAGAGGCAGAAGGGAGAGGAGGTCGTAGATGGCGAAAGCGCGGGTAGCAATGAAAACGGCAATGGCAACGACAGTACCAAAAGCAGCGCCAATATCAACGGCAAAACAAGAGCCGTAACGCGGTGATTTTTATTTTTTATACGCACACACAAAAACACAAGAAGAATAATAAATAACGTTTCGTAGGCGAATGGTTTTGATCTTTGGCAAACAATGACAAGGGAAACAAACAACACTTTTTTTTGCTACCTCTTTGTAAGTGGCTCCATCTCAAGCTCCAAGTCTGAGCGTATTCCCTCATCATCATCGTTCTTGTCATCATCACCGTTTTTATTAATGTTAGAGCTAACGTTCGAAACCAATAATGACTCGATATCGATACCACTTTTAGTCTCATTTTGGCCCCCAACGCCCTTCGTACCAGCCTCATCACTTTGTCCGCTGCCGCTGTTACCACGAACTTCCCCCTCTCTATTCGAACCGACGCCGATTTTCTTGTGCAGGGCAGAAAAAGCTTCTTCCCATATCCCCGTACAATCCACCCCCCCACAGAATAAGGCAGGCCCCAAAACAAGCCCAAAAAAACTGTCAAAAGAGAACAACCCGATGAAACACAGCACAAGCATCATGACTCCCAGACCGGCATTGCTCATTTTCCCTGGTTGGTTGGCCGCATGGTAATCGTTAGTATACACCATCTCGTTCTTCTCGAGCAACCAGTCGAAAGCATTGCCGAGAATTTGGCCGATGACATCGTAAACGCCATCAGGGTAGTGCACCCCGTCGATACTGTCATTTACCCTTTCTCTCGTGATGGAGGAAAGGTCAAGATTGAAGTCAGTAATTGCACCGACAGTAAGATACCCCGCCTCGCGGTATCGGAGCACTTTTGCCTCCTGCATGAACTTCTTCTTATCCTCAGTCTGTAGCCTCGAGTCGTTTATCGTGGTGGGCGAGAGCCAGACTTTCTTAGCACCTGGAAAAATTGTATGTAGTCTTTCTCCCAAAGATTTCATTGAGCTCTTGTATTCCTTGATCCCTTCCTCAATATCTTCTTCGTTTTTGTATTCCAACGCATCCCACAACCCATTGCCTGCCACAACCATCGAGATAGGCCACCCACGTATTTTTTCTAGAATCTCAATTTGGTCAACCGCCAAAGGTGCCCATCTGAAGCTAATGTTCGTCGTTCCAAACTTCCGGTCAATATCACCATGTTTGACATCCTCCACACTGGCGTCACCTAACATTCGAGAAAGACTATAAAACACATTGCGTACGACAGAATCACCAACAAACATAATGTTGTGGTTGTTAAGTTGTCGAGAGAGCTCCTTCTTCGTACGACGGGCAAAGCGGCAGTGCGTCCTGGCGGGTTGTTCCTCCCAACCCCAACTACTCGCGCCGCCGCAAACTGCAAAGCTACCTATATTACTGCTGTAGTGAGCGTCAGCCCGAATGCTCTCTGCGCAGTTGTCGACTGAGAACCATTCACCCTTTGCTACCCAAGACTGACAGTACGGAGGTAGAGGGGATATACTCGTCGCCGCAACACGCGTGTACGCGTGGAAGAGCACAGACGCGGCGAGAGCGACCACCGCTGCGACCTTGTACTTACTCGATGCCGTCGGCGTAGCCGTTGCTACCTGGGCGGGCGGAGAGAAGAGCTTGTGGTCGACAACAAAAGCGATGCAGAGGCTGACGACGCTAATCCCGAAAACATTATCAAAACCCAGAAAAGAGAGCGCCAAGCCAAAGAGCGCGCAAACGATTAATGTCAAAAAGACGAATCCGAGTGATTGTATGCAGGCAGACAAATCGTTAGGCAGGAGCATCCCCCGCAGGCTCATCGTCAGTGCATACGCTTTCCGGCTCACTAGGAAGTAAATGACAGTCACGAAAAGCATGTTGCATTTCGGCCATCCCGGGAAGACAATAAGTAGCGACTTGGCATTTGAAGTCAGCCAGATGTGATGCTGGAGGAGATAAGTCTCAAGGGTAGTTTTGCCAATTTGATGCAGCATATCGAGAGAGTAGCCGCGCAGCGTAGGGTGGATATTACGGAAGAATATGTACGTCAAAAGCGGAATGAAACCAAAGTACGCGTTGGTCAGATTGTACTCCAATTTCGGTTTCAAAAACAGGTTGATGACCCACCAGATGAAAACGCAGGCCACTAAAGCACCACTGCACCCCTTGATCATCCACTGCTGCTTCGCGGGCAGCTTTTCAACCTTCTTCACGTAAAGGGCAGTGACGGGATAGTTGGCAGCAAAAATCATCCCCAAAAACGTGCTCCAGTGATCGAGTGTCGTCCTGAAGTACCATTCCCACAGCTGTCCCCCGGTGGCACCCACGGTCGGGGTCTCGCCTAAGAAAAAATGGAAGGATTTAAAGAGCGGAGTGTCGCAGTCCCAGACAAGAAAGATCAAGAAAGCTAGCACGAAGAGTTTTACTCTGAGTTTGTACTTGGTGTAATTGATGCTCCTGCCGATTCTCATGACACAATATACCATCAGGAAGAAGAAGGTGTGGAGAGGGCAGATGTAGTACAAAATGTAAGTGTTGTTCATCGTCAACATCAAGAAAAGGACTAGGAAGTTCAACCGCCACAACATCTGAATCACGCGGACAACAGAGTAGTCATTTTTCATGTAAAAGAAGGAAAAATTGCCAAATCCTGTCATCCACACATAGCAGGTAATCATTATCCGAATTGAGTTGTATGTCTCCTCCGCATGGTAGTAGTGGTAGTAAAGGAACATGAACTGCATCCAACCCTTCCACTCTTCCGTCTGGTAACGGTTCAGAATAGTGTTGTCGGCAGGTTTCGTCGTTTTTACAGTGTCGTCATCATTGGGCGAGGAAGAAGATGTGGATGAGGATGAGGCAGGGCATGGAACAAGACCACCGTTTGCTTTCGAAGTAGTGGCCGCGCTCACAAACAACATCCCCGTGAGGAGAAAAAACACATCCCGATCATAAGATTTCTCCCCGTGGTGGTGAGGTGGGGCATTCTCACAAATATACACGTAAAGAAGTAACAGACCAAATTGCGACAGGAGGAGAAAGAGCAGGTAAAAAGACTGTTTCGTCGGTGGGTACAGGGACGGTGCAATCTTCTGAGAGAGAGAACCCGTTGCCAAGGAAAATGCTGTGTTGTTGTGCTGAAGCCTACCGAGCACTAGGATGAAAGTGATAGTGGAAAAGAGAACCGCGAGGCCGACTTGTGACGGGGAGAGGTCGAGGCCGGGCATCACAAGATATGGCTTTGTTTGTTTTGTTGGTCAGGGGGTAGGGGCAATGTTTAAATCAATGAACAGAAGACCGGGAGGTTAAGCGAACCGAAATTAGGAGCGAGCCAATGACCGTACGAGTGTTGTGGGGGGGGGTACGTACAAATACATTCATTAATGAATGAAGGGGAGACTCTTCTCCGACTTTTTGTTTTTTTTCAAGGACGAAAAGCAAACACCTGCTGGTTTATAGTTCCAGATAAAGGGCTTTTACTATGCGACTCCTAAAATTAGTAGTTCACCCAGCTGCGGCTTATCGATCGACGATGCTCAGATCGGGCAGATCGTTTGCGAGAGTGGGGGGGAGAGGGAGACATTTTACGTCAACATCCTCGCTTGGTGCTCTTGTCCCGATATCATCTACTAAGATAGGAGGGGGCAGCTTAGATACTTTTTCGCACTCATCAACTTCTACGGGCTGTGAGATGACATTCAAGGTGTTCACCCCCCCCGCGAGCTCATCCACTACACCGGTTGTTTATTACTTGTCTGGGCTGACATGTGATACGAACAACTTCGCACAGAAAGCGCCTCAAGCCTTTGCAGCGGCTGCGAAGAGAAATTGTGCAGTTGTTATACCTGACACAAGCCCAAGAGGTGAAGGAATCGAAGACGACGAAGCTTACGACCTAGGGCAAGGCGCTGGTTTCTATGTTGACGCAACGAAGGCTCCTTGGTCTAAGAACTTCAAGATGTATTCTTTTGTTGCTAGGGAGCTTCCAAAACTTATCAATGAAGAATTCGATTTCAACAAGAAAGCGAAGGGAATTATGGGTCACAGTATGGGCGGTCACGGTGCTCTTACCATCGCGCTGAAAGAAGGAAAGGAGGAGTGGGCTTCAGTTTCTGCGTTTGCGCCTATCCTCAACCCTACAAACTGCGACTGGGGCAAGAAGGCGTTCTCGAATTATTTCGAAAACCCTTCTGACGGCGATAAGCACGATGCTACAAAGTTGATCGGGATGATGGATCCTCTCAAGACAATGGACTTTGATATCCTCATTGACCAAGGGAGCAACGACGAGTTTTTGAGCTCCCAACTCGTTAGTGAGGATTTTTTGAAGGCGGCTAAGGCGAGCGGAAAGCGTGTCCGTTACAACCTTCGCGATGGCTACGACCACTCTTACAACTTTGTCTCCAGCTTCGTCGAAAGTCATATTGAACACCATGCCAACCTACTGCATCCCGTTGTCAACCTGCAGAAGATGGCTCAATTGGAGTACCCACCCAGCGACTCGGTGGGAAAGCCAATTACCTGTAGAGCGATGGTGGCTCGGGGCGTGGATGATATCGGAGTTGAAACGATTGAAGTTGCGCCGCCAAAGGCCGGAGAAGTCCGCGTTAAGGTTATTGCGAACGCGCTCTGCCATACAGACATCTACACTCTCTCGGGTGCGGATCCCGAGGGAATTTTCCCTTCCATTTTAGGGCACGAGGCGGGGTGTATTGTTGAGTCAGTTGGCGAGGGAGTAACCACCGTAAAGCCCGGCGACCACGTTGTGCCCGCGTACACGCCACAGTGTAACGAGCCTGACTGTATTTTTTGCATGTCCGAGAAGACCAACTTGTGTCCCGCAATTCGCTCAACTCAGGGACAGGGTGTCATGCCAGATGGCACAACGCGCTTCAAAGACAAACATGGCAAGGAGATTTTCCACTTCATGGGGTGCAGTACTTTTTCTGAATATACTGTTCTCGCAGAAATCAGCTGTGCCAAGGTCCAAAAAGACGCACCCTTGGACCGGTGCTGCTTGTTCGGATGCGGGATTAGCACTGGCCTCGGTGCTGTTTGGAATACGTGCAAAGTTGAGCGGGGCGCAACTGTCGCCGTGTTTGGTCTCGGTGCTGTGGGTCTCTCCGTAATCCAGGGCGCTGCTATGTCCGGTGCCAGCAAAATCATTGCCGTGGACGTCAATCAAGGGAAGTTCGAGGCGGCGAAAAAGTTCGGAGCTACAGATTGCGTCGACAGCACTAATTTACCCGAGGGGGAAACAATCGTTTCGCATATCGCGGGAGGTTTAACGCAGTGGGGTGTGGACTACTCGTTTGATTGCACGGGGATTACTCAAGTAATGCGAGACGCTTTGGAGTGCAGTCACCGTGGCTGGGGTCAGAGTTGCGTAATTGGTGTCGCTGCCGCTGGGCACGAAATTTCTACGAGACCTTTCCAGCTCGTAACTGGGAGAAAATGGGTCGGGACAGCTTTCGGGGGCTTTAAGTCCCGCACCGACGTGCCAATTTTAGTAAAGCGCTACTGTGAAGGAGACCTCCCAATAGATGACTACGTCACCCACGAGTATCGTGGCGTAGAAGGTACGGCTAAAGCAATCGACGCTCTGCACAGTGGTGACTGCTTGCGAGCAGTGGTAAAATACTGAGAATTATTGAGTAGTTATTGACGTTTGATTGACGTTTGAGACGAAACGGAGGCAGAAAGAAGCTGGCGAATTCCTGGATCCACGCCTCTTCTAAGTGTTTTGAGGGCAAGAGTTTGTGAAAAAAAAATACTAGATTTGCCGAGTTTTTACTGCTGCGATTGAGTTGTCTTGTCATTGCGCGCGCCTCACAGTGGTGAATCTGCCAATTCTTTACATCCATTCATTTCTCAAGAGCCTCCGATCCGCATTTTCCCATCGGCACCAAAACCCGGCATATCGAAACCGGAATCCTCCTCACTGTCCTTAGCCCAGGGAGCGGCGCTGCCACGACTCATTTCATCGAGTTCCATCGTCTCAAGATCGAAGATGGATGTCGAAGCCTTTTCCCAAGCGAGATCTTGCTGCTCTCTTGCACTCCTCCCCTTTCCGTAAATCTTGGTGGCGACAATCTCAGCCTCGCTAGCGATCATCTTGATACGCTCTGACAAGTCCGCGTTCTCATCTTTGCCGCCTGCATTGAGGTTGCCAAAGTTCAGCAGTACTGCCTTGCAGCAAGCGATAAAGTCAGGGGGCGGAACATCAGGAAGGGGCTTCTCCTCCTCCGGCGTTTCACCCGTCAATGCCTTTTCGGCATTTTCCCTAGTGCCTTCGACCAGGATTTTTTCCCGGGGGGTAAAGGCGTCCGTCAGTAGTTCCTCCCTCTCTTCACTTGAGCTCGTGCGAAGGAGCCGACGAAGTAGTCGGATCTCGAGCTTGCCACTGAGCTTGTCCTTCTCCTCCTCAGCCCTGGCCTTGAGTTTTCGCATAACGTTGGCTGGCCCAACAGCCCCAGCTTGCTCAGCCTGAAGAGCGTTGGCCTCTAGCAACAGCAGAAATGACTCGTCGATTTTCCCCTCGCGAGCAAGGGAGATCACACGCCCCTCCATCAGGCTGACGTCTCCAAGAGCAAGTACTTCCCGGATCGATTCGGTTGCCCGCTTCATTCGGCTCGACTGCTCGTCTCCTATTGCGGCGAGAACCATTTGAGCGCCAGTGTCATCTTTCATCTCACCAAGAATCTTAAGGAGCTGAGCGTCGCAGTAATCGTAGTTCTCGCGAACAACCTTTTCCATCGTTTCGCCCTTCACGTAGGGCGGCATGATCCGTTTCAGCAAGCCATCGTACGAAGCGCGGATCTCCGGTGTTAGGGGCGCGTTCACAAACAGCTGACGCTTTCTCTCCTCTTCCGCCTGCTTCTGATTCTCCTTATCAGCATCGATGGAAGTCTGGATAGGGGCGGTGTCCATCACAGCAGCGCGGCGCAGAACATCCGACGAGCTCAACTCAACAACGGGGGCGGCGGCGGCGGCGCCATCAACAACACCAGCAGTCGCTTTCTTCCTTCCTTCCTCCTCCTTCCTCATGCGCTCTTCAGCCTGAGCAGATAATTCAACTGTCCTAACCACTTCCTCGATCGTCTCGAGAAGATTCCGCAGCGCAGCCTTCTCTTCAGCATCAACAGAATTATCGACTTTCAACGACAACCACGACTGAAACTCTGCATCGCCAGCGCGCGGTAAGCTTTCGTATATGTCCACTTTTGGATCATTGGGAGAAAATACAAGCTCAGCGAGGAAACCCTCAAACGCGGCTTCTTTACTCCCAGACATGGGCCCTCCTGCAAACGCCGCATTTCCAGAGCTGCCGCCACTCAGATCGTAGGCACCTCCCATAATCTCATCTTCAATGCCTCGTAGCGTTGTCGGAGTCAACGACCGATGAAGATGTTTCCGAAAACTTTTGGCCGGCGGAAGCCGAATCCACGCGCCCACGGATGATAACAAAATGACCAGAAGCCACATCGTGGCGGAACAATTTAATTTGAGGTGGATATGGGACTCAAATGAATAATAATAAATAAATAAAGGGTTAGGGCTGTGTGAGACGACGATATCGAGTATCGACGTCGTGAATTTCATTTACCACCCACTATCTTTACCACACAGACACAGAAATTGGGTCTTCGATTACTCCATCACCCCCCAATCTTCACTGGACCGTATTGAGACAGACACAAAAATTGGGTCTTCGATTACTCCATCACCCCCCAATCTTCACTGGACCGTATTGAGAAAGCGATGTCTGATCCAGCAGTGTCACTCCTGCAGGAGCTCATATCGTTTCCCACCGTATCAGCGCTTTCACCAAGGTCTGGCGAGTATGTTCGTTGCTCGAAATTTATCTTAGCGCAACTAGCGGTTCTCAAAGAAAACCTTCCAACCTTTGAATGCTATCTTCTTCCTGAGGCCCCTGATCACTCTCCCGTTGTTGTGGGAAAGTGGGTTGGGTCTGACCCGAAGGAACCGGTCCTCATATTGAATAGCCATTATGATGTTGTTCCTGCTGATCCGAAGGACTGGAGCGCTGCAGAGCCTTTCTCTGGAACTTTGAAAGATGGCCGCATTTACGGGAGGGGAAGCCAGGATATGAAGTGTGTATGTGCGCAATATATTGTGGCAATCAGTCGCTTAATCAAGGGGGGATTTGTTCCGAAGAGGACGATTTACCTGACATTTGTTCCCGATGAGGAGATTGGTGGCGCTGGTATGGCATGTTTTTTGGAGAGCTCTCTTTTCAAGGAAGAAATTGGCGGGGTTGAAGGTGTAGCGCTGGCGCTTGACGAGGGTTTGGCGAGCGAGAACGAAAATTACAGCGTGTTTTACGGGGAGCGATTGCCGTGGTGGATTACTGTAACCGCAAATGGAAACACAGGCCACGGGAGTCGATTTATCGAAAACACTGCAGTCGAGCAACTTGTTGATTTGGCGAACAAAGCCCTTGAATTCCGTGCTGGCCAGAAGGCGCTTTTACACGGCACTGTGCAATGTGACCATGTCAACTGCTCGCATGCAGTGGCTGCCAAGAAGAAGAAGACTCTTGGGGACGTTACCTCCCTCAACATCACTACGCTCCATGCCGGGGTCGACAACGGCGACGGGACCTACTGCAAAAATGTGGTGCCGCCAAAGGCGTCGCTTACGCTTGACATCAGGATCTCGCCGCTGGCTAAGCCCTCGTTCATGAGTGACCTGCTTGACGGATGGTGTAAGGAGTGCAGCAAAGACGACGACGGCGGTGGAATAAGCTGGGACTATATTGGGAAAGGAAACAGAGCAGCGGAGCACTCCACTACCGCGACCGACTCCAGCAATCCGTGGTATCAGCATTTTGTCGATGGTGTGGGGTTGAGCGGTGTCAAGGTCGTCCCCGAAGTATTCCCAGCGGCCACGGACAGCCGCTTTTTACGGGCGATTGGAGTGAGAGCGCTCGGATTCAGCCCCATGCGAAATTCTGAAATATTATTGCACGAAAATGACGAAAACATCAAGGAGGAAGTCTACTTAGAAGGGTGTGAAGTTTACGTCAAACTGGTTCAACACCTCGCATCGGTGTGAGAGGGTACGAACCAACGTCTACGGAAGAGCAAGGTACATGAATGAGCAAATAAGTGCGTAGGTTCCGTTTTGTGTGGAAAAAGTCGTCGCCTTGTTATTGCCAGTATATATAATTATTTTATCTGTGCGCTCGCTACTCAATATTAAACCACCCTGCTACTGGCAAATGATCGCTCGGCTCAATACCGTTCGGCAAGCAATCCCCTCCTCCCCCTACTGTCTCCATCACTGCTACAAGGCGCAAGCCACAAAAGAGAATTTTGTCGAAGCGAGCCGTGAAAAAATTGGCCGAAAACTGTTGCGCCCCCGTCTCATCACTATTGGGCCTTCTCGATTCAATGTAGTAGTCGGGAAGCACCCCTCTCAGCACTTTTGATTCCCCAAGGACTTTCCGAAGATCATAAGCAACACCCCAAAATTTGCTCCCCTCAAGCTCTCTCAAGTAAACTTGTTGCATGTCCTCCTTACTGAGAACATCTCCAAGTCCTTCCGAGAGATTCTTTTTCATAAATTCCATGGCAGAGCGATACTCACTACCACGGCCAACTTCACCGTTGATATCAACCAACCATTTTTCCACAGACTCCCTTGTCATCTCTCCCTTCTCTGCGCCACCCGCATAATGCTCAAACAAAGTGTCGACAGCATTTCGAAGACCTTGAGTCATTTGGACGGAATCTTTCCTCAAGCTGACGATTGCCGCCTCATCGCCACCGCAGTTCCCACCGTCAGCGATGAAGCGAGGAATCAGACTCGGCAAGATCAGTGTTGGGGGAGGCATGGTGTCATTGAACGCTTCTTCGTAAGCATCGTAAAACTGCCCGAACCCTTGCTTCTTCCCCTTCTTAGTCACGATCTCTCCCAGTTCGGTAAAGTTCTTCCCTGTGGCACCCTTCTTTAAAAGAGCAGTAATAGCAGAAACCTCACCGGCTGGGAATTCTCCGTCGTCGCTGTTAAAATCCCCGCACACAACGATATTGTCAACGGTTACTTGTAATATCTTTGCCTGCTTGCGAATGTGCTCCAGAGCATCACTGACTTGGCGCAGACGGCGGTCTCCATTGGGACCCGCAGTAAGGTGGCAATTCACAACCCAAAATACGCAACCACATTTTTTTCGAAGAAAGGGCACCACAAGCGTCCTGTCTTTTGAAAAGAAGTCAGCATTTGAATCACCTTCTTCCCTCTCGATGACCTCAACCTCCTCTACCTTGTAAAAAGTAATGCAACGCATTCGCCCATTCTTAATGATCTTCCTCCCGTACTCACTGCCCATGAAATCAAAGTCGTCAACGTCAGCTTCGATGCTTCTTTCGCTGGCCTCCTGCACGCACAGTACTGTCGGGTTAACAGCTTCTATCGTCTTTCTCATTTGGCCCTGCCTGTAACTCCACTCCGTGCAGGAAGTCGGAGTGTGCGGAAGATAGTTCTTGTAAGTCCACCATCCGTCAGTAGAGGAAGGAAGCAAAACATTCCAAGACATTAGCGAGAGGGGAGCATTTTGGTGCATGGGCAGTGGATTTGGGAGAGACAAGTTGCTGCGGGGGAAGCGCTGGATGACGGCCGTTGTCGCGGCCATGATGGGAAAGAGACGAATGGTGAATGGTGAATTTCAATAATGTCGAAATGGATTTCGAGAATGTGTCGTCGACTGAGTCAGAGAGGGGTATGTTGGTATTTATTTTTGCAGAGGTAGTTCCTTCAAAGTTGTAGAAGGGTTACGTAAAGGTTTTATATTTAAGTTTGTCGTGTGGGGGGAGTTAAGGCAAGAGGGGAAAAAAGCTCGAAAAAAAATCGAAAAAAGTTTTCTTCGGTCTTTTGTCGTCACCTCCTCGACTTCGCAAGAGAAAGAGGATCCTTTATTGTGAGGTCAATATTCTTGTGCTCTCCTCTTCCTTCTGCCTTTCCTTTCTCACAAAGATATGCAGACGCGGACGCAGATGCCGCTCTTTTCTGCTTTATTCCTGCTGTTGGCTTTCCCCTCCTTTACTGGTGGTAGTGGCAACTCCTCATTGGTAAACGACGGCGATGACGACGGCATCACTGAATTTGCGGCGGGAACATACATACTGGAGCAGTCTGCACTAGATGATGCCCCTGAGAGGTACACCAAGTTCGTGCAAGAGATGGTGGATTACATGAATCACTACAAGTTTGATGAGAATGAGTCGTCCAAACATTCTTGTGGCAGTTACAATACTATCGTGGGTTGGGAATTATACTTGAAAGAAGCAGTACAGAGCATCGAGCTTCTCCCTGTCGACAGCTCCCACCCAAACCAATTCCTGGACGTAACCATCGGTGAAAATGGGATAATAGTGAAGGCCAACTACCACTTCATAGGCTCAGTCCCTATCTGGTACAAAACAGGAACCTCCTGGGGAATATTTGGGTGTTTTTCGAACTTACTCTGCGACCATCAAGAAGTTGCACTCTCCTTCGACTACTTTACCACAAGTACATTTGACGTCATCACGGATGAGGAAAACCAGCAATCAATAAACGCAACTTTGGTTGGATCAACGTCCGATCCGGTGCTAGATTGTCATTGCGTAGACGACAAAAGCTGGTTTATGAAGAAGATATACAATCATTTTTTTCCGATTATCGAGAAAATGCTCGACGATGAGATTGCGGCGATCGCCTCAAGATATAACCAAGTTTTGAGTGTTCCTCAAGACTTCGTTGTTTACAGCGACACTAACAGTAGGGGGGAGAAGTTCAATGTAACGGCTTCGTACCAACTCATCGACACGGTTTTCAACGCGCGGAACAGCATGCTAATTAGAGCTAATTCTAGCCTTCGTCTGGATTACGAAAATGGGGACACCGCTCTGTACTACACGCTCGACCCCGTCAAGGAAAGGGAGCAGGCCATATTGTTTCCCCCTATCGAATTTGACCGCACGCGCACAGTTGGCGGTAAATCGAATGTGCTGTTGAGCGGACTTCGCCTCTCCACCACTGTATTCGACGCTCTCATGTGGGCGGCAGATGTGAGCGGTGAATTCGACAACGAATACGGAATCAAAGTCCTAGATGCCACCATCAATACGACTGTCGTTATGGAGAAGCCAATGTTGGGGGTACCAGCCGATGACCAACTCTCTCTGAACTTAAGGTCCGGACAATTCAACTCAACCTGTAAGGATGTAGACTCGGGGCAGATAAACCCAGTTTTCCTATTTGATTTCAGCCACTTGACTGGTGCTGCTAGCCTGAAAGTATTGAATGAAGATCCTTGGGGCGTGAGTATGCAAGTCGATAGCTTCGACATCGAGTCCGTAGCCCTCCACCTGAAAGCTCCTCCTCTCCCCGTCCCGGATGATGTCCTTGAAGATGTTATGAGACAAGGCCTCACTAATTCAATACCAACGATGAACAAAATACTGGATGTACACACACTTTACCTCCCTGATTCGGTCCAATTTTGGATTCCCAACCCCACCCTCAAGGTGGTCAGTCAAAATTGCTCAACCTGCGAGACAGCCCACGGCTATGTCGACTTATCGACATTTTGTTCCTGCGAGGAAACAAATAGCTGGCCCGTTTGCTCCGAGGTCGTCATGTTCTGTGATGACGAGGATGGCAGTAGGAAAGCTGAAAGTGTCGAGATTTTCGCCGAGCCCGCGGAAATAAACATACAAAACCGGCCAATAGTCAACTACTTCTTCGCATCCCCCAGCGTTGAGATCCGCGCCGATCCAGACCATAGCGTTGACGCACACATTTGGTTATTCGCCGATGACAGTGCTGACGGCGAATGTAGTTTCAACAAGCCCGCCCAGTCAGTCTCCACGATCTCCCTACGAGCGTCTACAACGCCTCAATGCCAGTGGATGATGGGCGGGGTTGTCGACAATGCCGCACCTCTTTTCGGCTCAATTACACTTGTCAACGAGGCACCTTACCAAACCATACATACCTTCTCAATGTTTTGCGACGAGAACTGCGACAATTGTGGGGTATCCGAGTCGTCTTTTACCGCGGGCTCTTGCTTTCCCGTAGATTCCGACTTCCGTGATCTCGCTGGTGGCGCCAGTAGCTTTGCCGTTGGACTGGACGACGCCCTGAGCTGCCTGAAAATTAGACCAGCTCATCAAAGCAACAACAACATTTACGTCGAGGAAAAAATTGGCTCTCCCGAAGACGATGGGTTCAATGATCTGCCCACCTACTTCACGTATTTAGGCGACATTTCCAAAACTTGTGATGTAAGCAACGGCGGCAGCGGAGGAGTGAGGAGCTGGGGTAATTGGAATTCAGCCTCTCCCTCCTCCGTTGATGTGCACCTCCGGTGCGACCCGACATGCGGCATCGGCGAGCTGTGCGAAGTTGATGCCCTCGGAGTGCAGATCAGAGGAGACTGGGAACGAGTGAGCAACTCTTCAATTGTCCTACTCGATTCCCTTCCTTCGTGCCCTCTACCTCCAACTCCGCCCCCCCTTACCGACTACACAGTCGTCATCGTTGCCTCCGTCCTCGTCTTGTTGACTGGCTCATTGTGGATGGCGCATACGATGGGGTGGTTGTTGTCAGCGAAATCTTGTTTGGAGGAAACATTTAGCGCAGAGAACAGGCAGTGGTTGAACGACAGCCTCAACGACAGCAGAAGACGAACCGTCGAGGAATCATTGAATTTTCACGCCAGGATTAGGGAAGCGGGGGCAAGCGCTGCCTTTCAATGGGAGAATAGTAGAGCACGTGCCACGCTAGTTTCTGTAGGTTCTTATGGAAAAGCGAAATTCCACAAGCACAAGAACTTCAAGGGACTGGAAAAGATGATAATTTTGACCAAAGAGGAAAATTTCCCGGCAAGGGTGTTTCCTTTTTTGCTCGATTTTATCGCGTGGAAAACGCCAGAAATGGGGCCTCACGAGAGGTGCACGTATGCGATGGGAGCCGCGTTTTGCCTTTCCATCTGCAAAATATTTGTTTGGTACTTTTTTGACCCTTACACACTCTTCGACCAAGACAAATTCTACAAATTAGGCATGACACCGGATATCTTCGATACGAGTGACGCCTCGGCCATCTTTAAAATTTGGCAGAAATGGGGCTTCTTCAGCCAGATTGCGATCTTGATCTTGATCATCTACTCGACTGCAAAGTACGCTAGGACGACTATTCTTGCAGGAGTTCTTCAAATTTGCGTCGTAATTGACCTCCTTTGCTGTTACGTGATACCGCCCCTCATGTACTCGACGAAAGACAGTATCCGCTTGGTCGAGGGTGACGCAGGCGCCGGCGCCCTGAGTAGCGATGACGTTAGGGAAATTGTTGGCAGTGGAGCGAGTTTATCCTTGACAGGTATCCAGCTTTCTTTTATGAGCTATCTATTTCTATTTATGGTGTCGAGCCTAGCGGTCCCGACATTCCTCTGCTGGATGAGGCAATTCCCGAATCCGAAGGTGGGAGAGTCGGAAGAGGACCGCCACAAAAAGGTGAATTGGCTGTGCTCGTTGTGCAGCTTGGGATGGATACTGCAGTTGACCTTCTGTATGAGCGGAGTAATTCCCGTTGTCATTACCTATCAAAGTCTGGGCCTTCAATCGGACTATATAATTTACTGGTTGATCCTAATGATAGTTCCTATGATTTTTATCTTTCACGCTCATGGACTGGTTGACAATCTGAAGGTGAGAGGGGAGGAGAAGCAGTTTGAGGAGGGGAGGTGGTGGAACTTCATCTTCTTGCTGGCTGTGTACTTGGTATGCAGCGGGTTCATCTTCTCGAGGCTAGTGGTCGCTATTAGTGCCGATGATACGATCAACAGATTCTTAATAATTACTTGGTTTCTCAATTGTTTGTTTTGCTGCCTAGTCGCCTACATCACCACAATCGCCGTCTTTCAAAAAGATAATATTTTGGTGGTGACAAAGGAGAGTTTGGTTAATTTGGCCGGGAAGGAGAGCATAATTATTGAACCACCGTCAACTCGGCCAACGACGACGACGAAGACGACGGCGGTAGCTGCACCCGAACACTGCCTCCACCTTTCCCTGGCCGTAGCCTTCCTGGCTAATCCAAAGATAATCATCACGACCGTGACGGCGAGCACGGTGTCATCAATTGTTTGCACGCTGTCGATCATCACCACAACGGTAACAATTTGGATGGTGAATTGGGGACGGCACTACGACTCAATCTACTACATCGCGGCGTTTGGCAACTCGGTGGTCTGTATCGTAATGACATTTTTTTGGAAGGCATTTTACGTCGAGGGGAGTCACACAACACCACCCCTACAACAGCAACCGAAGGAAGATCAACAGGAAGAGGTGGACGAGAAGGCAACGTTGATAGCGCACGACGATAAAATAATTGCACTCAACAAGAATGCCAGGGGCTGGGAGCTTGTGGACAAGTATATTGGTGCGATCGTGGGGTCGCTTTGCGTCTTAATCCTTCTGGTTCTCCTGGTATGCATGATTGGATACAGCGATAATGAAAACTTTAAACCGTTCGTGATCTCTGTGTTCGTCATTGTCACTGTGCCGGTGGTTGTGTACGCCTTGAGAGGCTGCGGGGGGGGCATCCGGAGGATGATTTCTGATCTAACTTCGAACACACTTGGCTTCATCTTAGAGCAGCACGGCCCGAAGAGAAACGGGGGGGTCGAGCATTTCAGTGGCCACCGAATCCCCGGAAGGCGACTGTTCTTGGTCTGTGGGACGATTTTGTTCATCGTTCACACGATGAAGGACATGTCCGAGCTCATCGAGGAAAACGACGCGGCTGCTGTATTCAACGAGGCGATGACATTTGCTGGTTACAATCTGACATGGCCCGCGGGAGAGCCGACCATCTTCGACGAAGCATTCGATTTGTACGACGCCTATTCCATGAAGGGACTATATGTCGAACTTTTCGGAGCATTTTTCCTCTTCGGGGCGACCATGTGCGATTTGTCAAACGAGACGGTCACAGGGTTGAGATGGAGTAGGCTATTGCTGTCAATATCTTTGATGCTGATGCTGATCGCCGTCTTCGCCACATCGTTTCCGAATTATTTGGAGAACACCGATATCGACGCTATTTGCCCCACGTGCGCGCCGCAGTTCGACTACACTTTGCTGACGTTAAGCGGGAATATTGTGGGAATATTTTGCGCCGGTGTTTTATCATTCAGCTGCTTCGGGATGCTCGTCACGATGCCACCGGCAGTGATTCGGGCAGTGGCGCTTACCGCGGAGATGCTGTGTGAAATGAAGGAGAAAGGGAAGGGGGGAGGGGGGACGTTGGCGCTCATTTTCGCCGCGGGCACTTTTGGGATGCCCATTATTAGCTGTCCCATGTTTGTCGTCCTACAACAGACTGTCGGGGACGACTTTACGCTCGCGTGTATTTTGGTGAGCTGGCTTAGTTCGGTGGTGATCGGGGTGTTGCTATTCGTTACGCGAGTCAAGACGAAGGAATTGAAATATTGGTATCTGCTGTGGCTGTGTTTCTATTACAACAGCTTGTTGATATTACTGAGCAGAATTGTTGTTGATCTGCAGCTCTCGACCAGCGTCTGGGAAAGCCTCCAGAGGTGGGACTATTGGGTTATGCTTTTGGTGGACTACAGCCTGGCAAATGTCTTCTTGGGGGACATTATTTGCGTCCTGCTCGACGAGAATACAAAGACGAAGGTGGAAGAAAGCCAGAAGGGGGAGGGCGAGCTCTATTATAATAACGAACTTGAAAGACCGCTTCTAAGTGGAAATAATGCTGAGTAGAATATTTGAGTGTACGAGAGATTAAGTAAGTTGGAAAGAAAGTGTTTATTTTGAACAAATTGCCTTGATTTCAAATTTGAAGCAGCTTAGCTCATCAAACAATTACACCAACAAGCTCAGTCGGCCTTGGCAAAGAAGCCAGAGCTAAGTCAGACCTAGGCGAAGAAGCCAGAGCTCAGTCAGGCCTTGTCGAAGAAGTCATCGCTCGCGTACATGACCTCTCCTACGACGAGACGGTAGGGGTCCTTGAACTTCTTCTTGTCCAGGGTCGGCCAGAGCTTCGTGAACTCCTCTTCGAAGCGCTTGGCATCCTTGAAAGAGTCTGTAAAGTGAATAACCCCGATTCCGCTCTTGCCAGTGACGTCGTCGGAGATCTTACCGATGGAAGGCCCGCCCGCTGACGCGAATATATTCATGGAGTTGTGGAAAGCATCAAACTCGGGGGATCCGAACGCCCCGGCCCACTCCTCGAACTTGCCTCCGTAGCCGTGCCCTCCGTAGATGACACCGTTTCCCCTCTTGAGCGCAGGAGGGGGGCCGAGCTCCTTGCCACGGAAGAGGGCAGGGGTGTAGTAGTTAGCATGCCACTTGCCGGTAATCCAGCCCTTCGACGAGTGCCACGAGCAAAGGAGGAGGTGTAAGAAACAAAAATCCAATCTTATGTAGTCGGGGTGTCGCCGATACGCACCTCTTTCCTCCCCTGGGCGATGATGGGGCTCGTTTTTTCGTCGAAGAAATTCGTCACGGCCTTGAGGCCAGAGTTCTCGAAGACCAGGAAAGCAAGCACGCCGTCGCCTCCCTCGAGGCTCGTCTTCACAAAGCCCTCGCGGACGACCTTGCACTCGGGAGGGTACACGGAGAGGAGATCCTTGCCGAAACCGTCGAGTTGCTTGTGCCAGTCCTTGAAGTTCGGCGTACAATGCTCGAAAACCCCGACAGTATAACCGGAGGTTGGGTTCGTGCCCGGAAGGCAGCCCTTAATCTTGGACGCAGCGAAGGAAGGCAGCGGAGCAAGGGACATGCCGACGAGAGCGGACGCCGCGGCAGCGGAGAACTCGCGGCGGCCAGCCTCCACGTTTAGGGTCAGCGAGGACGAGGTGCAGGAGGGCAAAGGGGAAAAGCCATACGCAGAGCCAAAGGCGAGACTGACGGCGACAAGCCGAAGTTGCATTATATATACGTGTGCTGGTGATTGTGATGAGGTTTATGGGAGGGGGAGAGAGAGAGAGAACAGAGTTATTTGTTATTTGGTACCGTAATGATGATTGATCGTGT
>Ga0115555_1000862_pt1 | contig 20884 bp, 14 predicted proteins | sample COGITO_mtgs_1104_2_FD_87285 | JGI IMG/M metagenome (GOLD analysis project Ga0115555, IMG submission 87285) | Pelagic marine microbial communities from North Sea - COGITO_mtgs_110407 | ecosystem: Environmental > Aquatic > Marine > Epipelagic | place: Germany:Helgoland, sampling site Kabeltonne... | reverse complement strand
ACGACGACGACAACAACGACGACAACAACAACAACAACAACGACAAGAAGTCTCTAAAAAGGAAGGCCGACCAAGTGGACGACGACGGCGGCGGCTCCGAGGGGGAGGAGGAGGAGGTACAACACCGGGAGACGAGGCCCAAGAGGGCGAGGAGGGCGTGATAAGATATTATTTTAATGGTAGACAGGGAATAAATACGACGATGGCGTTTATGAGGGGACCGTCTTTTTTGGGAACTAACTGGGATATACTGGGATATTTTGTGCTATGTTGCATTGGTGGTGGGTTTATCAGGTATCGGTCGGATCGGCAGATCGGCATCAGCAGCAACAAAAGAAAAAGTCGGAAAAAAAGAAAAACTTTGAATTTCTCCAAATTAATATATATCCCAAATTGGAAACGGGATAAATTATCCCATCTGTAGCGCAAACGGGTATCTCGATTCCGAAAAATCCATGTCTCTAACGTTTCATGTTCTTGTAACCGCTTTGAAATTTGGAACCTCTTCTTTTTCTCCACTCTCCTAAAATTTCACATGTCCTCCCCCCCTCCATCAACCCCGGCGGTCCAGGTCGCGTGCCGCTTCCGTCCCCAAAACGGTCAGGAGATAAGCTCCTCTGGTTCGATCTGCTGCGCCCTGACATCGAAGGCAACTTCCATTGCCCAGGTTGACTTATCGTTCCTCCCGGATCGCAAGTCCAACAGCGCGCAGTACGCCCAGTTCACGTTCGACCACGTGTTCAACGATAAGAACTCGACTCAGAGGACAATTTACGAGACCATCGTGCAGCCTCTTGTGGCGGACACGCTGAATGGATTTAATTGTACAGTGATTGCGTACGGACAGACGGGGAGCGGGAAGACGCATACCATGGAGGGGCCGGAGGGGTGCAAATTCAGCGATGATGAGGCGGGTATACTGCCTCGCATATCGTATACGCTATTTAAATCGATACAGACGGCTCAGGAAAACCACGATATCGAGCAGGAGTTTACGTTCAATATTTCCATGAGTGTGATTGAGATTTACTTGGAGAAAATTATTGATCTACTCGATACGGCTACGCATGGTTACAAACCGAGTAGTCAACAGGAAATGCTAAAAATTCGACAGGACCAGTCGGGGAGTGTTTACCTCGAGGGTGTGGTTGAGGTGAGAGGATGGGAGGATCCGTTTGTAACTTTTTCCTAACTTCACTTCCCTACTGGCTTGCAGGCTAACAGATATTATTTATTTTCTTCCCCCCGCCGCAACCAATCCGTGATCAGAATTTTGTCTCGAACCCCAATGAACTTTTAAAATGCTTGGAGGTGGCGAGCAAGCGCCGTTCGACCGGAGCGCACTCAATGAACAGTCGTTCGAGCAGGAGTCACCTCGTTGCGATCTTAAAGGTGCAGCAGAAGAAGAGTGGAGTGAATACGGTGGGGAAGCTATACGTTTGTGATCTCGCCGGTTCTGAGATGGTCCGTAAGACGGAGGCGGAGGGAAAGCGTCTCCAGGAGGCAAAGGCGATAAACCGTTCGCTGAGCGCGTTGGGCAACGTGATAAACGCACTGACTCAGTCGCAGAAGAATTCGGACGAAGCGCAGCAGTCGCTCCACGTGCCGTACAGGGACAGCAAGCTTACGAGGCTGCTGCAGGATTCTCTCGGTGGTAACGCGAAAACCGCGCTCATCGTCACCGCGAGTTGCAGCAGCGTGAACATAAACGAAACCCTCAGCACCCTCCGGTTCGGCACTCGTGCCAAGCGCTTGCGCAACAAGCCCCGCGTGAACGCGGAGCGGAGCGTGAGTGAGTACAAGAAGCTTCTTAAGGAGAGCGACTTACGAGTCGGCGAGCTTGCGAGTCTCGTGCAGGAACTAAACGACGAGATCAGCGAACTCAAGGCGAGGATCAGCCACATTTCGAGCGCCGTCGGGAACCCGACGCAGCTCCTGCGGATGAAGGGCGGCGGGGGGGGGAAGAGGGCCCAGGCGAACCGGCAGAAGGAGGCGTTCGTCGATGATGACGATGACGATGTCGCGAACGACGACGATGACGAGGGCATGAACTTTGTGCCCGTCGACGACAACGATCTCAATTTCCTCGCAATTGAGAAGGACGAAGAGATTGCGGCGCTCAAGGTCGAGGTGAGGAAGCTCGAGGGCGAAGTTCGTAAGCTCGCCGTTTTGGACGTGACGGCACAGAAGAAGCATCAAGACCTTCGCCATGAACTCAAGAAGGCGAAAGATGAGAGTTATAATCAATTTACTGCTGGCTGGAAGGTTGGCTCCACCGCTGCCGCAAAGAACGCCGATGTGGTAGAAGAGCAAGAGGAGGATCAAGAAGAGAAAGAGAATGACGACGAAGAATTTTTGAATGAGGGGGATAACGACGAGAATTCAATTTTCAATGTAATATTCAAAAAGTACGACCTTGATCAAATTGATCAACCCAACACTGTCATTGATACCATTCAGGACGAACCAGGCGAGAGCATTAGCGGAGGGAATGACAACCAAGATATGAAGGTTTCCCTCAGTGATAGCAAAAACGAAAAGGAAAAAATCGAGGATAATTCAAACGTCATCAATAATGAAAACGACATTGAAGACGAAGACAATGTAGACAATTTTTTGATGAAGAACCACGAGAGAAATCTTGCGAAGCTGATGAGACAATTCGAAAAGGATAAAAAGCGCCAGAAACGGCTATTGGAACAGCGCTTAAGGAAACGGAAAGAATCTCGAAAAATTGAAGTGGAGACTCAGGCGCTAGACAATGTGGAAATTGCTGATGTTTTGCCCGAGGAAATAGAAGTTCAGCAATTCAACAACTTTATCGAGGACCACGAGCGGAACATGGCCAAGCTTCTTGAGGAATTTGAAAACGAGAGAATTCGGCAGAAGCGATTGCTTAACGAGCGTTTGCGCGCGAATAGATTGAAGCGCGGTGGCTCTGACGGTGATGTTGATGATGATTTTGTTGATGATGTCGATGAAAATAAAGAGCTCGAAAAATTCGAAACGGATCAAAAGATTGCGGAGCAAAAGATAATCACCGAGAAAATTATTGCTGTGAGGGAGCAGATCGCAGAGAAATTTCCTAATCAGCGAGATGCACAAGAAGAATCAAATACTATCCCTTTTGGGGCCGAGGTCGAGGTCGAGGGCAAAGACGATGAAGAAGAGAATGAGCGAATTTGCCACATCTGCGGACTGTCTGAAAAAGAGACTAAGGAACATGACGAGGTGGAAAACAACAGCAGTGATAAATTGGGTGAGCTGTTCGTTTGCGATGGAAATTGCTCCACCTACATTCATACCTCTTGTGCAGGCCTGGAGGGTGTTCCAACTGGAGAGTGGTTCTGTTCATCATGCACGACCAATGATCTAGTTGGTAAAATCGACGACCCGCTTCCTTCTCCAATGAGAAAAGAGCACGATGACTTTGAGTCAGCAGCCGCCGCATCTCTGGCAGAGCTCAGCGCGGTGAGGGGTCGATTCGTGGCACTAAGGAAGCAACGAGATAGACTTATTGCCAGGTGGAAAGCCGAAAGGGAAACCCAACGTCGTGTCGAGGGCACAAAGAGAAAGCTCCGCAGGAAAAGAGAGGAGGAAATTGTTAGGTTAAGAGAAGTGATTTTAGTGTTGCAGGAGGAAGTTAACATGAGCTCCGCAGACCGGGCATGGCTGATGCAAGTCATGGATGCTACAGTTACATTCTCACCCAGCCGCATCAAGAAGCACCAGCAGCAAAAGAGCCGTCGCGGCAGTGATTTCGGTGCTTTGCCGAGCAGCATTGAAGATAAACACGATCCTGAAAAGAAACTCGAGCTTGTCATTCCGCCAAACGGCATTGAAGATGACTCTGAGGAGGGACCCACCGCCGCTGCAGTCAGAGGCGACAAGAAAGATAATTGCAACAACAAAGACGATGAGAGCAGCAACAAGATTGTCGCAATTACAAACGATACTGAACGGCACAAAATTCTCATAAGCGAGGAAATCACCAATCTTAACAAGCAGAACACAGCAGCCAAGCAACAGATTATGCGCCAGCAAAGACAACTCGAAAAGTATAGGCAGCAGATCGGGAAGATGCAGTCCAAATTGTCTGAACAGAACACTTTGATAGCGGAGGTGAAGTCGAACGAAAAGCTCGACTCAATGATGAAAGATAGCCCGTTCGGAACGATGACAACAAGTTCAAGCACCAGTAGCAGCCCAACAAACCTGCACTCTTCGGGAGGCGAACTGAGTGGGGCGGCTTTCAAAACGATGCAAAAGTGGTGGGCTGGCGAGGATGACGCCGGATATGAAGAAAATAATGTCGATAATGAAAATACTTCTCATGTCGAAGACAAAAAAGAGGGAGGCGACGGAACCTACAGCCCGTTGAAACGTAAAGAAAGCTTCGTGCGAACTGAGGGCGTCGTTGCAGAGCGCGCAAATTCCATGTCCGCGCCTTTCCGAAACAGGCTCGCCGGACTACTGTCCTCCATCGAGAAAGAAGCCAGCGATTACAGCGCGTTGAAGAGCAAAATCAAAGACGAGAATGAAAAAATGCTAAAGAAGAGGGGCGATCGCAGAGCAAAATACACCAGCAACAACAACAACAACAACAACAACAACAACAGCTTGGCGAGAAGCGAAAGCACCGGCGCCATGATGTTCAAGGAGACCCGGGAGGACAGTCAAGGGGAGGAGGGTGGGGGGGAGATCGACTTCTCCAAAACGACGTGATGTAATAAATTGTGTAAAATATATTGTTGCTCTTGCGCGAAATAGTTGTTTCTTGTGTGCCTAAACATTTGTTAAGCCCATAATACACATACACCATCTCTGTCTGCAGTGGCCACTTGCTGGTTGGGATTCCCCCCCCAGGCAACGCCAGCCAAGCTATTTTTGTGCCCACCCGTTAACTTCTCGCATTCTTGTGTATCTACATTCCAGACGAATAATTCTCCTGTGCTTCCCCCAGCCGCGACGAACCTTCCGTCAGGAGAAAAGCTTGCTCCACTCCAGTTGAAAGCAGTCTTGTAACTCCCATGACTCAATACAGCCACGGTTTCGTTCATTCTCATGTCACTGATTTTTAATTTGTTGTCGCGCGAATTCGTCAATACTTGGTTAGGATTTGCGGGATTGAATTGAACAGCAGTGATCTGACCTTCGTGAAGATTGTTCATCTCAGCAGTCCGCTCCCCACTGCTAAGATCATAGAACCTAATTCCCCCATCGACGTGGCCGCTCACCCCACTGTTATTGAAGGCGCTAAGGCAATTGACTATGGAACCGTGGCGCATCGTCTTCATAATAGAAAAAGTTGAACGATTAATGTCCCAAAGCTTGAGGCTTCGATCAGCGCTCCCAGTCAAAACATTTTTTCCCTTCCCCACAAATTTGCAGCAAGTGACCTTATGACCGTGGCCAGTGAGTTGATGGATACACCGCTCGGTCTTCATGTTCCAGACACGGCAAATTTTGTCGACAGATGCGCCACAGATGAAATCGCCAAACATGTCAACTCCCATAATTGGCTGTCCACTGCCACGTAATGTTTTGCTCAGACGTCCTGAGGAAACATCAAAAACCTTAACAGTGGAGTCACTAGATGCTGTGGCGCAAAATTCGCTGCTCGACGACCCACTATCGTAGCAAATATCATTGCATTCAACCACGTGTGCCTTGACAAAGTGCAGACACCGCTTCGGGACGGTGCTTCCAAGGCCGCCGAACCTGCTCTCACCACCTTGAGATGCTCTTAGCTGAGAAAGGTCGATATCGACTGTGTCATCCGATATTCGCTGTGAACTCTGCTGTTTCAGCATATTGTTTTCTGCCTGTAGCTTTTCTATCATGTCATTCATCTTGTTCATCTCCTCTACCATCGTCATTTTGTCTGTGACTATTCTGGTAACAAGCTCATCATTCAATTTCTTGATTTCTCTGACCTCATCCTCCCGTTCCACAAGCAACCTGAGTTTTGTCGAGTGTAAGGGTTAGGGTTCGGGTTAGGTGCTCACATGAACTCCAAAGGACAGAAATTAGTGTCTTGTGAGAGCGCATATTCAACACTCACCTCCTCAAATTTTCAATCTCACTCCTTGCTACAATCAAACTAGAGTTGGCATTGTTGAGATCTGCAGTTAGTCCCTTGATTTTCTCATCGCCGTTCAAATTCATCTCGTTGAGAGACTCGATTTTGTGCCGGCTTGTGATATCTGATTGACGTAGCTCGGCAAGCTCAGTAGCGTTCTTAAGCTGCATCGTGGCACTCTCTACATCTACCCGTAGCTTGGCATTGAGCTGATCCTGTAAATTCTCTATTTTGGCCTTGAGCTGCTTGATATGCTTGGCATCATTTGCACTTGCACCGCCAGTGAATATTGATGATGGCCTGCCACTGCTAGTATTATTACTCCCGTCGTCGTCCGCCCCTAGGCCTAAGCTCTCTCGGTCCCGAGCGGTATCGTGCTTTATCACTATCACAAGCTTCTGAAGCTCTGTGTTCGCTGCCTTTAGAGCCGTTGCCCGGTGTAATAGATCATAGTAACTTTGGTAAATCGAAAGGAATGGTATTGTCTCGCGCTCATTACGAGCACGGAGTTTGGCAGCGAAGGAGGTGGCGAGAGATGGCATCAGAATAATACAGACAAAGAGACAGCTGAGTGCTGAGTATTTTATTACTGACAGATCTGAAATTGCAACGCTTTAGCAAATTCTTTTTTTCTCCCTTTTTCACGTGCTTTTTTCTGCTTTTCTGATCATGGATGCGGCGGGAATAATTAGTGAATTAAAAAACAAAGGCAAAACCATTACTACGTTCTCCAAAATCCCGTTCAACACAGTTCAAATATTTCTTGTCAGCCTGTTACGAAGAGATGAGCTACCGGGGCTACCCGCTACCCTCTTTATCCTCTTCCTCGTCTCAGCGATCACCAACAACAGCAAGCCAACAGCAGCAACAGCAAAATGTTCAAACGTCGAGTCCATCCGCCCAAATAGCCGAAAATGAGGTCAACCTTGGTTACAACTGCCTGCACGGGCTAAATAATACTGAAGTCAACCATGAGAAAGCCTATGCGCACTTTCTGAATGCAGCTCATTCTGAACACCCATCAGCACTCGTCTCTTGCGCAATGATGCTGATCAAAAACCAGGGTCAAGGCTTTGACCATCATGATGTATTAAAAGATGTTGAGGTCGAGCGTAAACGTAAGGCGAAGGTCTTCCTACAGCAGGCCATAAAGAGAGGAAGTGTCAAAGCAATGTTTGAGCTGGCAAAGATCAACTTGGATGAGGGATTAATTTGGGACGCGACAAAGCTGTTAAGCGGTGCCAGTCGTCTGGGTCACTTGGAAGCTTTAGTTTTGGCGGGGAAGCTGTCGCAGTTACGAGACGACAGGGAAGATGCGGTCAGCAAATGGGCTGCTGCAGCTAAGAAGGGTAGTGGAGGTGCTTGCAACGAACTAGGAGTATTGCATTACCACGGGCATATGAGCGAGCTAGTCAAACCGTCAAAAAAAGAAGCTTTTGCCTTTTTCAGCAAGGCGGCGATTTTGGGCTCGGTCGCAGGCTGTAACAACCTAGGAATGTGCTATGAGATGGGTCATGGGACGCAGGTGAGGGAGAGAAAGGCTTGTGCCATTAGCGCGTACAAAAAAAACAATGCTAACAGAATTCGATGCAGCGTGACATTACTCTGGCAATCAAATGCTACGAAAAATCGAGCGGTGGTGATTTCGTTCCAGCGATGAGTAATTTGGGCCGGTTACTTCTGCGCACAAGCTGCGTCGATTTAGCTCTGGGTCCAAGCATTGATGATGAGACACAAGACGCCAAGCAAATTGACGAGAGTGACTCAAAAGACTTTCAAACACAAATCCAACGCCAAATCAACAAGGCGGTAGCAAGTTTACGGAAGGCGAGCGATTTGGGCGATGCGAAAGCTTCCTTCGAACTCGGTTCTGTGTTTCGGAATGGTGTGTCCAACTATTTATGTACTCTCGTCCCAATTGATCTGATCGCATCTTTAAGTCACTTTAAGCGTTGCGTGACGATCTGCAGAAATCAGGGAGAAACTGAAAGGAGTGTCAACACGAAGATAAACGGCTACCCCCTGAACGAAGCGTGTAAAATGTGTGCCGAAATGCTATATAGTGGATGTGGGGGGATTCTAGAGCCTGATTATAAAGGTTCTCTAAAGTATTACAATCTGGCTGCCGATAATGGCGATGTAGAGGCTATGAATGCTATGGGAATCATGTATGAGGATGGCAAGGGTGTCAACCCCGACTGCAAGGCGGCTGCAAACTTTTTTTGTACGGGAAGGAACACAAAGTCACGACCATTTGCTGGGATGTGCAGTTACAATCTGGGGAAGCTGTTGGAAAAATATCTTGGGGACGGCGAGATTATTCTGAAGATTAGGCACGCCGAGAGCTACATCAGCGGGAGTGAGTGGGCACATACTGTTAAGGAAGTAGAGAGACAGTGCAGCGCTATGAGGGCCTTCATTGGTAGCCAGTTGAATATTGATATCAAGAAAAATGATCTAAATGCACTGATTAAACTATATAAAGACGCGTCGACTTTCGGCTATGCCAAGGCCTACGATGACGAACAGCGGGTCAGGTTTGAAAAGCAGAAAGAAAACGACAGGCTACGTGCGGTCGATAGCGCAAGAGGAATCGACGTTTTTGGAGGAGAGGTCGATGAATACCGTCGTGAGGTCGTTAAAATCGGAAGTGGCGTTTTCGAAAAGATGGTAGAAGAAGTGGTGGAGCAAGAAGAGAAAGTTTGCGATAAGCTGGCGAGTGATGATGCTGTGCTAAAGACTGTCGAGTCCAAACCTGCTTTGCGCATGAGTCCGAAACTTGCTGAGGAAGTCGTGTCGATGCCAGAGCCCCTCCCAGATCCATCACCGCCCCCATCGCCGAAGCCTACCCCATCACCACAGCTTACCGTAGAGTCTGCAAAACCGATACCAAACACGCCAATATCCTCACCCTCTCCAGGGAAGGACATGCAAGAGGAGCCATCCCCGATACCGATGCCGTTACCTACACCTTCCCAGTCAACCAATGAGACGAAAGAGCCAGTCATACTCAAGGAAGAAGACAATTGGGATGACATCAAAATCGGCGTCTCCAATTCCCCATCACCAGAGCGAAAGCCCCTTCATTCACAGCCGCGCTCGCCACCGCAATCACCTCTCCAATCACCGGAACAGCCACTTACAGATCCCCCCCTTACACCCTCGCCGAAGACAAGGAGCGGCCGTCAACGAAGGTCGTCAGATGAGAAGACGGTGACGAAAGCGGAAACAGAAACGGATACGGCAACAGCAACGGAAACGGTCATAGAGACAGCTCCAGCTGTGACAAATCCAGTGGCGACAGCTCCAACAGTGACAACCCCAGCAGAGACAACAGAAAGGACCAACATCACCACACCTCAGGACATCTCCGGGAGAAATAGCACCGGGACGGGGGGAGATAGTAGCGGCTCAGGAGGAGGAGATAGCAGTGGCAGTGTGAGCTACGAGTCGTCCGCAGAATGGTATTACAAGGATGAGGCTGGGGATGTCCAAGGACCCTTCGAAAGTGAAATGATGAATGAATGGGTTATGCAAGAAATGTTGCCAAAGAACCAGCTAGTCAGGGAAGGGAAGGAGGGTCCGTTCGCGCCTCTGTCCGATATTTGGGATGTCAGTTATGGGGTAGACAAATCTGTTGCCAGGAGTTTCCATATCAGCGAGTCGCCCATTGGCAGGAACAAGTCAATGCACCAAATCGAATGAAGTGTCCTCAGAAGAGATGATTTAATAATTTGTATAAAAATGAATGTTATGCTTGATGACCCTGCTGTTCATTTTGGATTATGCCGTTATCTTTAATTGTTTTCACTTTTTTGAAGCCCTTAAATAAGGCATGATTTGCTTTTTTTTTATGTGAAAAATGAACCACGCTCAGAGAAAAACCTGCTGGGGCGTCATTTGATTCAGTAAACCCTGTCTTGTTGTCCGGTAAAGGCCATCATATCTAGTTACCGAAAATACCTCTGAAACATTTACCCAAGCTCCTTTTCATGGACGCCCATGGCTTTCGCCCGACGACGATCACCGGCGACTACCTCTCCCATGCTTGCCCCACCGGTGCTTCTTCACTTAGTGCAATCGGCAGTACTAGTGTTCTCACTGGGATTACATTTGTCCCTGTCTTCACCTATCAGCACCCTCCTTGCGAATCCATAGACTCAATTTCCTCACCCCTCTTCGGCGGTCCTTCCACGCCTCTCTGCACGGTAACGGTATCGCACCCCTTCCACCTCCACCACTCTCGGATCCCCTGTCAATATCAAAATACTGCCAATGAACGCTACAAGTATTCCAATTCTTACCTTTCCCAGCAATCAGCTGAAATTTATCTGAATAAATTATGCAACTCATCTGGTGTATTTAAGGGGGGTGCCGAGGAGGAGGGTTGGTTTGAGGTTAGGACACGAAATGTCGACGATAACGAAGGGAAAAGTAGCAATGATGAGAAAGACCAAAAAAGTGAAGGAAAGACCTTCACAACGACTCGATATAAGATGAACGTGTCATTCGAAGTCCTTAATGACGACGGGAACTACATGGACGCGTGCGTACTTGGTCTGTCGAAGTCTCTTGCTTCGGCTAAGTTTCCTGGAACTACTTTACATCTCCCAATAAATTTCTTACCAATTAGTGTGAGTTGCGCGATTCTTCCACCGAAATCAAGAAAGTCCAGTGATGGGGAGAAGCCTCTGGTGAAAATTGACCCAGGCATTAAGGAAGAGAACGAAGCGATGGAAGAGGGTGGAGGGGGGGTGATGAGGGTGGTTGTTCCGTGCTACAGTTTCGTCTCTTCCGGGAGCAAAAGTGCTTCTGGCAAGGGCAAGGATGAAATTGTTCTGCTTGATTTGTTTGGTGGTAGGGGCTTGAAGGTGCGAGTTATGAAAGATATTATCAACGTTGCGAGGAAGAGGGTAAAGGAGGTGGAACCTGCGCTATCAATTGAAGAAAATAATAAAGGCAAGAGCTGAGCGATTTTTTAGCGAGATGCTGGGGGAGCGAGATAGAACCATTTTAAGACCCATGAATTATTCTCATTTCCGTTTGATTTTCCATAATTAATAACTCAGACATATTCCAAGTGCTCGATATGAAACTAGCTTTTTGGCCCAAAGAATCTCTCTGCTTTTTCTCAAGTTCATTGTTTTATCTCGTTCTGGTTCACCCCGACATCGGCATCAAACCGTCGCTTTCACTTTGTAAAGCGACGCTCCACTCAGCACAAAGTAGAAACTACTAATCCCAAGCAGAACCGCGTATCCTGTTATTGTGTAGACCCCCCTCCCCGTCCCGTCGTCTCCAAACAAGTAGAGCAAAGGTCCAGTAATGACTGGCCCGGCTGCCGTCCCTACAAAGACTGCTACCCCCCAAATACCAAGATATTTTGCCGACTCTCTCTTGTCCGGCAAGGTGTCGACAGCAAGGCTGCTATCGAGCGTCAGGTAAGCCCCGTTCGCGATCCCAGTGGCACAGCAAATAAAAATGACTGAGTCCATGTCCCTCACAAATACCAACGACATCTCTCCGGCCGCTAGCAGCCCGCAAGCAACATAAACGAGATGTTTCATCGGCTGGAGCCGGTGTGGAGTTGTCTTGAAGGTAGGTGAGGACATGACGGCGTCAATCACGATGCCGATAGGGTAGCAGCTCAATGACGCGCAAAATTGCGCCACCGCAGCCAAGAGTGCTGTGCCTCGTTGGGGGTCAGGGTATCGGATTATATCTTTCAGATAATAAAGAAAGAAGGTCTGAGCGGAGATCCCCATGTAATAAAATCCGCGGGAAAGCGTCACATAGAAAAAGTCGTGCTGGGCTGGGTTGGAGGGAGACAGATAGTAGGCAGATTTTATTTCTCTGTATTCTAACGCAGGGATCAAAGATCGATTTCTGTCATTCCAGCCGTCACTATTGTTGCCGTTCTCATTCCAGCCGTCACTATTGTTGCCGTTCTCGTCATCCTTGTGGCTATCATTTTCTCTGTCAGAGGAGAGGTTTAATGGATCCTCCTCATCAATGAAAACAACTGTCATTGAAACGGTGATGATCATCACTGCGATAAAAAAGTTGTACATTCCTTCGACTCTTTCATCTAGGTAAAAAAAGAAGTATGCAAAACCGCACAAACTCCCACCCACGCAGAGGAAGGCTTGAATTCCATTGGCCTTCCCAAGTTGTCGAGTGGGAATCTTGTCAGGAATTAGTCCGATCATAGAGGAGAAAACAAGATTAAGGGAGCACATTGCTATCGAGTATCCTATGGTGTAGTAGTGCCAATTGCGAGCAATATCATTATAACTTGCCCATTTCTGCATTACGAGGCCAACAGTGCCAACGACACCGCCAATTAGCATAAACGGTCTTCTTCGGCCCATCTTAAGAGTTGAGCGGTCGCTGATGAGGCCGATAATTGGGCATATTAGCTGAGTTAATCCAGCAAGGCTTATAAAACATCCGAGGATGATCGGCTTCAAATCGGAGGACAATTTAGCACTCTCTATCGGCAAGATCAAAAGGAAGTATGTCGATAGGAGAGATCCAGATGAAAAAGAGAACGACAAGATCGTCAAGAGATGCAGAATTGAAAGGTCCGGTTGGGAATCGTTAAGCGCTGGCGATTGGGATTTTTGAGTTGGCAAGAGACTGCTGTTTTCACTTGGCATAGTTCGAAGAGACAGCGGGGGGAGTGGTTTTCGGGAGTTTATGAATGGTAACCCCAAAAAATAATTTGTCTTCGGTCTTTATATCTTCTCGTCGTACTATTAGTGAAATGAAGTGAACGGAAAAAGAACGTTCTGGCCTTTAAAAAGCTGGATTTGTAAAATTGCTCGAAAAAAAATCAAAAAGATAGCGATTTACTGCAATTTCCATCGCTTTTCGTTTTTCCAGTTAGCAGCCGCGCGTGATAACCAAAGTACTTTTGTCTCTGCCTGCCGATTTTCTGTGTTGAACACACTCTTGTCGGTCAAACAATTCAAGAAAGTCAGTCACATTCTTTCAATGTTTGATGGTGACCACCGCGTGAAGAAACGCAGCGTGAACCTTGGTAGACGCGCTGCTACCTCTGCATCCAACAAGCAGCAGCTTCTAGAAAACGCCAGGAAAGATCGAGCCCAACGTGCAAGAATCCAGCGCGAGAATGAGTCATGCTTGCAAATTCAAAAACTTTTGAGAGGGTACAGAAGCAACAAGAAGTGTGCGTTGTTGGTGTCAAACGAATATAATGATGTTGCTACTGGCGTGAGTCGAAAACTTAATCTTTTCGCTTATATGCACACCTCTTCGCTGAAACTGCACGTGCAAAAAGCAGGGGCAACAGTGAATCCCCCCACCCTTTCTGTAATAAAAAATTCCATTGAGAGTGACTCATTAGGCCCAGTCGTCCTGCGATTCTACCACTTTACGATCCTCGAGGACCCTCTTTTTGCGGACGAAATTTCCTTCTACCGCCTCCAGATCAGCCACTCCATTGCTGTCAAAATGAATTTCAATCCTTATTTGGTTCCTAAACTTATCCAACACTTACAGTCAGCCCTCTACCAGACGCATGACGACGATATCGAGAAGAAGAGGCAGGTCTTAAAGAAGATTCTAGACATTTTGGCGATGTTTGCGCAGCGCCAACGACTATTGATCCCGAGAATCGCAGGAGCTGTTCTGAGTGCCCCTGAGAGAACCATGCAGAATTTGTTTGACATGGTTTCGGAAACCCTTAAAGTTGTGGGAGGAGGGAATGAGTTGGTTGATATTTTTCTGAGCACCAGTATGGATGATTATAAAGACAACAGCAACGAGGAAAACCGCCAGTTGTTGACCAACATCATGAACATCGTCGAGGGTGCTAAAATGCCTTCAAACACCGTCGTGGCTAAGTTTCCCGCTTTTCTGATCTCAATTTTGGAGTCTGATGAAACACTGATGGAGACAGTATGCTACATGGTAGCGGGAGAAGGTTTAATGTCAGAGAAATATTCAAGTCTCAACACGATGCAGGACGGAAATTCCAGTAGCGATGACGAAGCCCGCAACCACGGTCAAGTCAACAAAAGCAGCCCTAACAGCAGCACAATTAAAGGTGTGAACGACGCGGTTCAAGTGCAGCTGACTGAGCAGTCGCGCAAAGTTCTTGTTTCATATGCTCCGGTGATATCACCTATTTTGAAGAAACTCTCAGAGCGGCTGGCTTCAAGTGATTTTCTTCCAAAACTGGCAACAACAGCAATATCTGCGGCCCCGGCAGCTGTTGTAGAACTTTCCTCCATATTCTCAAGATTCCTAAAATTTGTCTCGGGATCGAACCAACTCTACTCCCCCTGTAACTTGCTCAACAAGCTGTCCTTCCAGCTCAACTTCATCAAAGCTACTTTTCGAGCATTTAAAGCAAACAATCCATCTGCGAATTCGGTTCGGAACTCCTCCTCTACCCAGCACTTGCTTATCACATTTTGTGAGGTATATTCTCACATTCTTACTATTCGGACTGATGAGGATTTTGCTGGTGAGGAGGCGTTTTTGCGAGAGATTGTTGTGAATCTCAAACCGATTCTGTGTAACCTTTACTTCGACGAACCTGTTTACGAAGGTCCTCAACTGGTCCGCAGGCTGATGTGCAGCGCAACTAAGGTCTACAACAACCTCTACAAACGGTGGGGGAGGGGCGGGTGGTGCGAGGAGGAACTGTGGTTGTGGGAGAGTGCTGCTAGGTGGAATGGGGAGGCGGGAGGAGACGATATGGCCGACGATGAGGAAAACAGCGACGACAACTTGGTAAATATGTTCAAGGACGTTAAGATGGCGAGAGTTCTAAATGCTTTACCGTTCGTCCTGAGCTTCGATCAACGAGTTTTGATACTTTCGAGTTTGATTGCTGTCGATAAAAGGCGGACACAAGACGAAATGCATGCGATGATGATGCTCTCGGGAGAGTTTGGACCAATGGGAGAACAAATCAGAGTTAGAAGGGAGTATATATACGAAGACAGCATGAAGGGGTTGAATGAACTGGGAACAAGGTTGAGGGGACGTGTGCAGGTATCATTCCTCAACAAACATGGTGTCGAGGAAGCTGGAATCGACGGCGGGGGCGTTTTCAAGGAGTTCGTTGACGACCTTGTTAAAGAAGCATTTGATGCCGACCAACCTCTAAAACTGGTCAGAACAACAGACGATCTCCTCCTCTTCCTCAATCCGGACGTAAGTGCGACTGACAACTTCAAGCACTTTGAGTTCCTTGGACGCGTTCTGGGGAAGGCCGTCTACGAGAGCATCCTGGTTGAGCCCCAGTTTTGTCTCCCCTTCCTCAACAAGCTCCTTAATAAAGTGAATACACTTGATGACCTCAGGGGTTTCGACCGCGTCTTATTTAATAATTTGTCGGCCCTGAGGAGGATGGGGGAGGAGGAAATCAAAAACCTTTGCCTGACCTTTGAAGTGCAGTCGAGTGTCAATTCTGCCGGAACTTTTTTGGGGGGGGTCAAGAGCGTAGAGCTCGTTTCGCGTGGCAGCCAGACGCCTGTCTCCAAACAAAACTGCATTCAGTACATCCACCTTGTCGCAAACCACAAGCTGAATGTCGAACAAAGTAAGGCTACGCGGTCATTTCTTCGCGGATTCCGAGACATTATCCCGGCCTCTTATGTTCGGATGTTCTCTGCAAAAGAGCTGCAGAAAATATTCAGTGGAGACGATGAAGTTAAAGGGATAGACGTTGACGATCTAAAGAACGTAATGGTTTATAGCGGCGGCTATCACCCAAGCCAGGATATGATTATCTGGTTTTGGCAGATCGTAAAAGAGATGGAGAACGAGATGCAGCGAAAGCTATTGAGGTTCATCACAAGCTGCAGCCGGAAACCCCTCCTCGGCTTCAAGGCACTGACCCCGGTCCCTTGTATCCAGAAGACGACACCTTCTGTCAACAGCGGTGGGGGAGTTGGAAGCGAGAGGCTTCCTACGTCTTCGACGTGCATGAATTTGTTGAAACTTCCAAGCTACAGCACCAAGGAAAAATTGAAAGAAAAGCTATATTATGCGGTCAACTCGGGGGCTGGTTTCGAATTGTCGTAAAAAAGACTAAAAGAATAAATTGAAAGTACGTAGGGTTTTTCCAGACTAGGCTGGGTTCACGCCTTGCTTTATGCTTTTATTTTCTTTTTGGGCCTACTTTCGTTTCCCTCATCATCCTCCTCCTCCTCGTCGTCCTCGTCGTCCTCGTCGTCCTCGTCATCGTCGTCCTCATCGTCCTCATCGTCCTCATCTTCATCGGAACTCAATTCCTCTCCCATAACACAGCTCACCCCTTCCGGAGAAGCGAAATTCACGCGACAGCTCGACTTTTTTACCTTTCCCACCGCCTCCGAGAAACCGTCAATCCCCCCTTTTGGTAGCGGGATTCTCACACTAGCATGGTGATCAGAGGCGGCAAATCCTATTTCAAAATCCTCCTCTCCCTCGTCCTTCTCGATCTCTATCGTATCTATATTGTCACCTCCTCCCTCGAGAACGACCGTGACGTCGGAAGCGGAGAGTGTCATCTGCGACAGGAACTCATCATCGAGGGGCTCACTCGTGAGAGGACAGTGCCCCACCCAGACGTTGACAAGGAAGGTGATTCGCTTCTGTTTCTCGCCTTTTTTTTTCGCTATGGTAGGAAGGTTTCCTGCCAAGCCGAATTCACTGGGGGCAGCATGCAAAAATCTACCGTCAAAAGTAATGTGCTTGCCCACATCAGGGTAGCTAATGTGAATCGTGTTGGTTTTACCGCCAAAGTCTGACCCAGAAGATTGTGAGGTCATAAGACCATCGTAAATCATGGTAGGACCCCCTAGGGCGCTGAAATATGTCACAGTACCAATGTGGGGCCGGACAAGAAGACCGTATTCCTGTATGAAACGTGTGCGAAAGGTGTATGAGCGTGTAAGCGGCTGATATCGTGAAATAATCACAATGATCAATAATCCAAAGTAGTTATATCCTGTTTTTCCATTTCTATCGCCATGTTTTCGGGCGTTTCTCTAAACATCCATCCGAAATGCGAGAGTTTATATTTTAACCTACCTCCATCCCATAGTCACCGTCCCAGTGTACACCGATGTCATCTTCTTCCTCGATGCACTGAGTCCACCACTCTGCCCCCGAGCAACCGGGGTCAAAGTTTTTGCAGTCGCGAGTGTGGTGATCGAAAATTGATTTTGCCAGAGCCTCTAACCCACAACGGGGTTCCATGCAGGCAGGTAGGAAGAATGTAGAGCCTGATGAATAGGATGCATCAGTGGATTTCGAGACGTGGCGTGCTGTAAAAGCGGATAGGGCATCGGATGAAAGGGCGGGGATAAGCGAAGGAGGGAGACAGGAGGAGTAGCTTTGGAATTGGAATGGCAAGGATGGTGGGTGTGGAACACGGCGATCAGGGTCAAAAACAAACTCAGGCGACACCTCGTTTTCAGGGATGTCCATGGCTTAGAGAAAAAACTATGGGGTACTATGGGATAATCCTCCCGTAGTGTGATTATAGGCCTTGAAATAAGTCCAAAGGTAGTGTGCTTTGGAGGTGGGGCCACAATCGTTTCACAAGAGGAAGTATTTTTCGACGTCTCTAATTCGACGTGCAGTTGATATATAGAGAGAGTAGTGGGGCTGGTGGTGTGATGAATAAATTTGAGTCACTGTCGTAAATTCTGCAAAGAGAAAAGTGAAGAAGACACGATGAGAAAAATGCAAAATTTCTTCTACAGCACTGGAATTAATCTGGCAGTCATAGCATTGCCGTCCGAACGTGTGGCGGGGGGTTTTGGTTGTGCATCTTTCGAATAATCGTCTTGGAGCCGCCACTAGCACTGACATTGATCTCCGACACCGCTACGGTCGTGTTGTTGTTTTGTGTTTTGTGTGTGTGACTGCGAGTTAAAATGATGGAGAGGTTGAGTCTACTACTCCTCTTTTTTGTGGGACGCGCTGCTTCCTTCACCCCGTCCTGCCTGCACCATTATGTCAGACATACTACCCCCCTCTCCGTCTCCTCAGATGACGCTCCCTCCTCTATTCCCTCTACCCCGAATCCACCGGCGATTGAGGACGATGATATGCTGGATCTGATTCAGAAGCACCACCGGGATCATTTTTCGCTGTTCGCTGCGTCTGCGTTGGCGGGTAAGGTGAAGGATGGTATCAGGGATGTTCTTTATGATGAGAGAGATTACAGTGATTACATTGGGAGGAACGTAAATGAGAAAGATGACTTGACCAGATTCGCCAAGAAGCTTAATAGTGTGATCCGGCGGGGTGGTGTTAGGGAGGAGCCCTTTGCTGATATGTTTTGCGTGGGAACAAATGAGGTGGAGGATGAGCTGTATAAGTACTGCAGCTTTACAACTACCATCAGTGGGGGGAGGGCACTTGGGATTCTTCTCAGGGGAGAGAGTGCCAGTAATGTTGAGTCGCTACTTGCTTTGTGTGAAATGGCAAGGCGACTCGGCGAGAAGACCGTCACTTCCCGAGACGTGAACAACAGGCTGAACGTTCCGTTTCCTTCCAACGAGTACTTTGAGACCTGGAATAAAGAGAGAGAAAGGAAGATGGAACTGGCCAGGCGTTTGCTGGAAAGGATGAAGAGAAAGCAGAGCGTCAGGGGGGCTTTCGACACGCTCTGCTCGTTGAAGGTCTTCGGGAAGCACGAGAATCTCAACCTGTTGCGGTCGAACTTTCCCACTCACTTCACCCCGACCGAGGAGCGGATTGCTCTCTCTGCTATTGATAATAAACGTGACATTGACTCGATTTTGGGGATAAGACGAGATTTCCGCCGGTTCAAGATTTACACGATCGATGCGCCCTCGACGAGAGAAGTTGATGATGGGATATCTATTGAGGTGGTTCCCCAGGAGGACGGCTCGATCAAGCAACGCTTCTGGGTGCACATATCCGACGTGGACCGATGGGCTCCTAGGGATAGCAAGCTCATCGAGGTTGCCCGGAAGCGAGGCACGACCTTGTACACGCCCCAGCGCACGTACAACATGTTTCCGCAGTCGATCGTCAGCGAGAAGATGAGTTTATTCACCACGCGTGACTGCTGCGCTTTGTCGGTTGGGATGTTCGTCAAGGAGGACGGAGTAATTGACAGAGACAGCATCGTCGTGACGCCCAGCTTGGTGAGGGTCACCTACAGGCTCTCCTATGCCGAGGTCGACGAGATGCTTGAGGAGGGGGTGGGTTGGGAGGAAGAGTGGCAAATTGGGGCGTTATATAACGTCGCAGCCAAACGGAGGAAGTACCGAGAGAGGAATAACGCCGTCGAGAAAGTGATGCCGACCACCATACCATCTTCCTCCGTGTCTGTGAGGAGGGATAGGCTTGCGGAAGACATGTGCTCGATCTATTTGACTGTTGAGTCGTCGCACAACTCGGGTGTGAATGAGACCGCTATGGCAGAGAACGGCCCCATAGGAATGAATAATTATGTAAGTGGAAATGGAAATGCAAATGCAAATACAAATGCAAATGGAAAATTTCCTGCTTCCTTTCCCAGCCCGTCGAATTTGCTCGTGACAGAGATAATGATCATGGCATCCGAGGCGGTTGGGATGTGGGGAGAGTCGAAACAAATTCAACTGCCCTACAGGACTCAGAGAGCCCCCAACTTCCGCGAGAGAATGGCAGAATATCAGGAATTCAACAGACTATTGAGTGAAAATGTGGGCATGGGCTGGTGTTCGGCATGGTACGGCCGACGCTTTTTCAACCCTGCCATAACCAGTGACACACCAGATGGTCACGCCGGTCTGGGTCTCCAGCACTACGTTCAGTTTACGAGCCCGATCAGGCGGTTCCAAGACCTCAACGTCCACGCGGCAATCAAAAGGCAGATTAGGCTGGAGAAAGTGCAGCAGATGTGCAAGACCGGAGAAACTCTGAGCGAAGAAGTGAAGAGCGTGGACCTCGGCGTACACATCAGTGGGGTAGGTGACTGCATATTTGGTGACCCGTACCCAGTTGAGTACAAGGAGGGAAACGGATTGGTCAGGGAGGGGAGAAATGTGATGAAGGCTTGTAGACAGGTGAGAGGCAAAGAGGCAGAGAAGCAAAGTGGGGGCAAGAGAATAATTTAGGCTGCGCTAACACACATGCCAGTACTGGGTATTGGAGGAGATCAGAAGACGGACAACGGGAAGAGACGGGAACAAGGATAAGGTGTTCGAATGTGTCGTCCTCGGGGTCATCAACAAAAAGACCAATGTTTACGCTATTTTTATTGAAGAGCTTGGATTTGAGTGCCCCTACAAAAACCTTTCTCCGTACGATTTCCTGCCTGGGAGAGTTCTAAAGCTTAGGGTACAGGAATGTCATCCGACCTTCAACAGACTTGCTCTGGTTCCAGCAGTAAATTGATAATTATGATGATGATGATGATAATGATGATAATGATGATGATGATGATGATGATGATGATGATGATGATGATGATGATGATGATGATGATGGATGGTGTAAACGACTGAGTAGTTTAGCTGATTTGTCCAATCTTTTTATCGTGCGTATGAAAATAGAGAATTGACGCCCCCGCGGGAACACAGTTTATCGCTTCTTCCAATTTCTTTCTTCTTCATTTTTCTGCTAAATAGTTTTTGTGTTATTTCCGTGCGTGTCGGCGTTCTTTTCTTTTCCTTTCTTTCTTTTCCTTTCTTTTTTCCTTTCTTGTTTCCTTTCTTGTTTCCTTTCTTGTTTCCTTTCTTGTTTCCTTTCTTGTTTCCTTTCTTGTTTCCTTTCTTGTTTCCTTTCTTGTTTCCTTTCTTGTTTCCTTTCTTGTTT